>ERZ869907.1-NODE-1-length-236060-cov-27.223716_pt1 | contig 236060 bp, 317 predicted proteins | sample MGYA00579309_ERZ869907 | MGnify/ENA primary metagenome ERZ869907 (study PRJEB32216, sample SAMN09231814) | wastewater metagenome | place: USA: Maryland | collected 2016-07-30 | study: EMG produced TPA metagenomics assembly of the PRJNA472060 data set (Reclaimed... | reverse complement strand
TGGTGAAGATTCACACGCTGAAGGTTATCAAACAACAGCTGAAGCAAATCATTCACATGCTGAAGGTAATACAACTATTGCAACGGGTGATAATTCACACTCTGAAGGTTTTTCAACAGATGCTTCAGGTGTAAACTCACATGCTGAAGGTAATACAACTACAGCATCTGGAACCGCATCGCATGCTGAAGGTCTTCAAACAACAGCAAGCGGTGCAAATTCACACGTTGAGGGTTTTAGTGGTCATTCTATTGGTTTTGCGGCTCATACTGAAGGGTATCAATCAACAGCATCTGGTGCGACATCACATGCTGAAGGTTATTTGACAACAGCTGGTGGTGCGTATAGCCATTCACAAGGTCAATCAACAATTGCCTTAGGTGCTCAGTCACATGCTGAAGGTTTAACTACAACATCTATTGGGCAAGCGTCACACGCTGAAGGTAGGTCAACAACAGCCATTGGATTGTACGCTCATAGTGAAGGTCAAAGTACTATAGCTTCTGGTACAACAGCTCATGCTGAAGGTTTTGGTTGTAATGCTTTGAATACCTATAGTCATGCTGAAGGGTTTGGCACCGCTGCTTCTGGTTCTGCTGGTCACTCAGAGGGTTATCAAACAATTGCATCAGCTCAAGCTTCACATGCTGAAGGTAGACAAACAACAGCATCTGGTTTGCATGCGCATGCTGAGGGTTATTTAACAATTGCAAGTGGTCAGTATGGTCACGCTGAGGGTGACAGAACAACAGCAAATGGTAATACATCACATGCTGAAGGTTCTTTAACCATAGCTAGCGGTACATATGCCCATGCTGAGGGTAGTAGTACAACAGCATCTGGTGATGGTAGCCATGCTGAAGGTGTTGCAAACACTGCAAGTGGTTTATGGAGTCACGCTGGTGGTGTATTTAGTGTTGCTAGTGGTCAAACTAGTTTTGTTCATGGTTCTGGTTCAACAGCTGGTGGTATAGTTACAATTGTACTAGGTGCTGACATAACAGGTACAACTAACAATACTGTTTATGTTTCAGATTTAGTTATTAAGAAATCAGCAGCTGTACCAACGAATAGTGCTGATTCTGTAGGTGAAGACGGTTCTGTTACATGGGATAACACTTATTTCTATTGGAAAGCTAATGGTCAATGGCTAAGAGTTTCTGGTAGTACATTTTAATTAATATTCATATGGAATTTTTTATAAATAAAAATGCAACTCTTCCAGTACTTAAGCTTGAACTGATTCAAGATGGTCGTAACGACTTTCAAAAATTTTATGAATCTGTTCAAAATGCCAACATTTATTTCACAATGGCTGATGTAGTAACTGGTGTTAAACGTATTGCTAAAAAAGAAACAACGATACAATTAGTTACACCACAAAGCAATTGTATTGGGGACGAGTATTATCTAATTTATCAATTCACAGAAAGGGATACAGCGGTTGCTGGCAGGTATGTCGGTCAATTTACCATAGAGTTCTTAGATGGTTCTGGTACACTCATCGCACCAATAAGAGAAGAGTTGTTTATCAACGTTTTAGAAGGTAGTATAAGAAAATAGTTGCATATTTGGAGAATATTTCGTAACTTTGTAATGTACAAAGTTAAAAATTTTTAATGATGTTTTACTTGTCTAAGAACAAATAGATTAGTATATTTGTAAAAAAGTAAAACATGAGTCAAACAAAAACTGTTGTATCAAACGAACAGATTGAAAGGTTTTTGCAGGGTTCTGACCCTCAAAAATATATTGTCGCTGTTGAGGCAGAATACAACATCCCGAAGGTAACATTGGTTGTAAATGACCCAGAGAAGGGTAAGTATTTGGAGGAACACAAATACCAACCATTTCTTTGGTTTAAAGAAGAAATAACCACAATGATGTATGAAGGTAAGCGAATGAAAATTTTAGACGCTTGCAAGAAATACGATGTCAAAATTACGAAGTTACGTACACACAATGACGAAGGCTATATTCCACCTAGAATGGAAAATGGTTATAAGTATTTGGCTAAGTGTAAAGGGTCGTATAATGACCTTATAAACTTCTTTAAAGAAGGCGGTATTGATGTTTTCAACAAAGATAAATCAAAACTTTTTGTCATGTTTAGCCCAGTCGAACAATTCCTTATTCAGACTGGTAAACGTTTATTCAAAGGATTTGAAGATTATGATGACGTTCATAGATTTCAATTTGACTTGGAAACTGAGGGGCTTTGGGCTGCTAAACATAGCATATTCCAAATAGGTGTTAGAGATAACAAGGGTATTGAGCACGTGCTTGAAACCTTGGGTGATACACCACAACAAAGAAGAGATTCTGAACGAGAAAATATCGCTAAGTTTTTTCAGATAATAAACTTTGTCAAGCCTGATATCATAGCTGGTTACAACTCTGAAAACTTCGACTGGCCCTTCTTATTTGAAAGGGCTGAAAGATTAAATATTCCAATCACAGAATTGGCTATTACTCTTAATAGAATACACAAGATTAAGCGTAAATCATCAACTCTTAAATTAGGTGGTGAAACAGAAGGTTATTACCAAACAAACATGTATGGTTATAATATTATTGATATTTCACATGCCGTGAGAAGAGCGATGGCGATTAACTCTGAAATCAAATCATGGGGTTTGAAGTATATTACCCAATACTCTGGTATCGCAAAGCCTAATCGTGTTTATGTTCCTGGTGATAAAATCAATACAACTTGGGCCGATAAAGTTAACAAATATGCTTTCAATGATACCAACGGTGATTGGTATAAGATTACTGAAAAGAATGATTTAAAAGAAGGTTATCGCATTGTAACTGGTGCTTACATAGTTCAACGATACTTGTGTGATGACTTGTGGGAAACTGAACAAATTGATAATTTGTATAACCAAGCATCATTTTTGATTTCAAAGATTCTTCCAACAACATTCCAACGTTCATCAACGATGGGTACCGCTGGTCAATGGAAACTTATTATGTCTGCTTGGTCATATGAGAATGGATTGGCTATTCCAGAAACTCAAACCAAACGAGACTTCACTGGTGGTCTTTCACGACTATTAGAAGTGGGTTACGCTAGAAACGTTGTTAAGCTTGACTTTGCGGCTCTATATCCTAAAACACAGCTTACATGGCTTATCTTCCCAGACTTGGATATTTCTGGTGTAATGCGTGGTATTCTTACATACGTTGTTGATACTCGTGACCACTTCAAATTCTTAACTGGTATTGAAAAGAAAAAAGCCAAAAAACTACAAGCTAAACTTGATGAGAACAAAGAAAATATGACCAAAGAAGAGATAGATGCTATGAAAGCTCAAATAGCTGAACATAAGCGTTTATCAAATCTTTATGACAAAAAACAATTGCCGCTTAAGATTCTTGCTAACTCATGGTTTGGTTCGTATGGTGCGCCTTACATATTTAACTGGGGTGATACAGACTCTGCGGAAGAAACAACATGTCGTGGTCGTCAATCACTTCGTCTTATGGTTCGTCACTTCACTGAAAAGCATGGTTTTAAACCACTTGTGGGTGATACCGATGGTTTCAACTTTGCATTTCCAGATAACATTAATGAGATAAAATATATTGCAAAAGGTAATCACTGGAAAACAACTGAAGACGCTGGTAAAGAATTAACTGGTTTGGATGCTGTATTGGCTGAGTTCAACGAGAACTACATGGAAGGTCGTATGGGTCTCGATATAGATGATGTATGTAATGCTACTATTAATTTTGCTCGTAAGAATTATGCCAACGATATCGAAGGTAAAATAAAATTGGTTGGTAACTCAGTTAAGTCTAAGAAGATGTCGGTTTATATCGAAGAATTCTTGGGTAAAGCTATACGTATGCTTTTGGATGGTGATGGTCATTCTTTCATCAACTTCTACTACGAATACGTTGACAAGATTTATAACTATCAAATCCCGCTAGTTAAAATAGCATCAAAAGCCAAGGTAAAAACAAGCGTTTCTGATTACAAGAAGAAAGCTACTATGAAAAACAAAGCTGGTAATCCAATGCCTAAGCAAGCACATATGGAATTGGCCATAAAAAATGGTTTAGATGTTACATTGGGTGACGTTCTTTATTATGTAAACACTGGTACTTCAAAGTCACATGGTGATTTGAAAACAGTTGATAAAAACAAGATGAAGAAAAAAGAACGTGAAGCTTACTTTATAGCAAATGGTGAATGGCCAAAACCAAATAAGGTTACTGAATTAAATTGTCGTCTTATCGACCCTCAAATTGTTGAACGTGATTTTGAAGCTGTTAAGGAGTTGGAATTACTTAAAAAGGGTATTGACAATATCGAAAACGAAGAAGACAAAACAATCATACAAGCACGTATTGATGAGATAAATCAAAGTTTGTTTACTGATGACTATAACGTTGCAAGATATTTGGAAGCGTTTAATAAAAAGGTTAAACCTTTGCTTGTTTGTTTTAGTCCAGAGATAAGAGACAAAATTATGTTGGATATCGTTAAGGTAAAAGACAAAGCTACAAAGACAACAACTGAGAAGTTAAAGGACAGAGTTATATTTACAAAGTCTGAATGTGAACTTGTATCTGGTATGCCATTCAAACCAACCGACCAAGACTCTTACGAAGAACTTATGACGATGGAAGACAAAGAAATCAAGTTCTGGGATAAAGTTAACAAAGTACCTAATTACATGGAAGTGGAAGAGTGGGAAAGAATTAGAGCTGATTACCATGTTAGAATGGCGATAGCTAAAGCCGAAGGTATTGCACAAGAAAAAGATAAATTGGACAATATTTTCAAGCTGTTAGAAGTTAAACAATTGAATGATGTTGTTACCAAAGGTGAACTACCACTCGATGTATTTATACTGGCCGATATTGCAACTGATGGAAGTGGTAATCTTGTTTCAAGAAAATGGGGTGAGGTTTTATGTCATATCGAAGACATATTCAAATATGAAAAAGAAGCCATCGCACGTGATAACTATTACAGGTTAACACAAATAGAAGATGTTGAAAATAGATATGAGCAATGGTTAGATTATTTGGCTGAACAAGAGGTTATGCATGGTGTTATTATCATGGATGAAGATAGTAATAGATTAGAAAACCCACAAAAAAATACAGAAGTTATCATAGACTTGCTTAAAGAAAAAGCGGAACAGATTGTATTACCAAAAGAAGAAAGAAAAAAACGTGTTTACTCCGAAGGTGATGAAGATGATGAAGATGATGATGTAGAAATGGAAGAGGATGAAGATGGTAACTTAACAAGAGTGGAAGAAATACTTTTGTTAGATGATGAAATAGATGATACATTCGGTGAAAAACCAGATGGTTATGTATTTGAGGAACCTAAATTACAAGAGGAAGAGGATGATGGATGGTTATTCTAAAAAAAAAGGGGCAATTGCCCCTTTTTTGTTAATATACCCAAAATCCTAATGGTTGGTGTTTAAGTGCTGTGTTCAAATACTGTGCTTCGTTAGCATTACGTTCTAATTGTGATGTTGTTGATAATCTTAGAAGTCTAGCATCAAGTCTTTCCAACACTGCTTTTCTTTCTTCATTACCCTCACTAATAAGTGTTTCGTAATCCATAGTTCTTTCGGCTTCTGGAGGCCCTACAATACCACCAAATTTACCTCTGGTTCTACCCAGCGCTCTTTTAGCTTCAGCGATGAATAATTGACGTATAAGAGTCTTTGTTGGTTCGTTGAAGTCAGCGTAATCCAATTTAGATAAAGGCACTTGGTTAGGCATCTTGATAATATCTGGATTATCTTTCAAACATTGGTCTATGTTGTCAGGTGTTGTATCATAATAAAAATACCAAACTTGACAACCAGTCAAATTGATTGAACTACCTACACCGCCAATACCTTGACCAAACGAGAATCTAGAACCAGGTGTTGACAAAAGATGTAATAATTTTGTACCATCTGGACCAGCTGTTATTTTATAAACCAATTCACTTCTTATAATACGGTTTTTAAGGTTCATATCAGCAGCTGTCAACAAGATATCGAAAGCTGGTGCGATGTAATAACCCATACGACCAAATCCTGGGCCGCCTGTACCTGTACCACCACCTACTTGTGCAAAACCACCACCAAAACCATAGTCAATGGCACCATAGTTTGCCAAAAGAGCTTGGCTAGTTGCTGGTGGTGTAATCCAAAGAACTTCGTTTACTTCACGTCCAGCTGGAATTTGATAAACTTGTCTTCCAGCTTCAAGTTCAACGTAATCTTTTTTAAGTTCCCATGGACCGTTGGTTTGCAAACCAACTTGTTTTGAATAAGCGTATGTTGATTGGTTAACATAATCCAATGTTCTTACACTCAAGGCAAATGCCATGTCGGTTGTAGTAACGTTATGACCCAAAAGTGATGACCATTGGTGTTCAATAAGCCATTCTTGAACATATTGAGCATAATCTTCAATGGATATTTCCAAAAGGGTGCAAAGTTGTTCGTCAGTCAATTCGATTTGACGGATAGGCGCACCTAGTGAATGTCTAAGTTGTCTAAATAATTTTTCTCTTTCTTCAGCGCTTATTGCCATGATTAATGTTTTATTATAAATATAACAAAATCAACAATTAAGCTAAAAACTTCTTAGTCAAATCAGCTGCTTCACGTATAGATGTAAAGCTAGTATTAGGGATTAAAAATTGTTTATTAACTAGTACAATAGGTACCTCATCTGACTTGGTTATTTCGTAAACCTTATCATATTCTGCTTGGTTTTCATCCAAGTTAACATTGATGTCGGTGAATTCTACACCTTCATTTTTTAAGATTTCTTTTAATTCAGTGCAATATGGGCACTCTGGGATTGAATACACTCTAACCATTATAATTCATTCATTAATTTATCTACCATCAAGGCAGTTATTTCTTCTTCTGTTAATTGTTTGTCACCCATTATAGTTGCGATGACATCTTTTTTATTTTGTAGCATGTTCCACATTCTTGTTGAAATAGTATCAACAAATAATTGATAGTAAACGTTTACGTCATTTTTTTGACCAATTCTAAACGCTCTATCTTCAGCTTGTTCGTTATTGCCTGGTACCCAATCGAATGAATTGAATATTACAACCGTTGCTTCAGTTAACGTAATAGCAACACCAGCTGATTTTATATTACCAATAAATACTTTAACTTTTGGATTGTTTTGGAACTCATCAACTGACCTTTGTTTTTTTGTTGTAGTCATTGGTCCGTTGTGTGAAACCGCTAATTTACCAAAATGATTTTGTAGTATTTGTAATTCTTCAGTAAAAGATGTAAAAACAATTACCTTTCTACCCATTTCCAAGGCGTTTTCAACCATTTCTATGGTATAGGGTATAGCTACGGCAGCAATAAATTGTCTAAGCAAAATTAGTTCGACTAAATCTTTTTGTAAGTTACCACTACTTTTTCCAGCAGCTTCTCTTTTGAGCAAATAATCATCCCATAGTTGGTCGTATTGTTGCCATTCCTTATCGGACAATTTATGATACATTGGGGTGATAACCTTGTCTGGCATATCCAATACATCGGTTTTTAGTCTTCTAAGGATGATATTTTTTGTTTTTGAAGCTAGTTCATCCAAATTACTAGCTCCATCAGTTATCCAAATTTGCTTTCTTTGGCCATTTTTAAGCGTTTTAAAGAACTTTTTACCATCACAGTACCTTTGGGCATAGTGTCTCCAGTTATCGGCTATAGGGGACTTTATAATCTTCAATAGGTTAAAGAAATCCATTGGTCTATTTGCGACTGGTGTACCAGTCAAAAGCCAAACCTTAGGTATACCGTGTTTAACACATAGTTCTACCATAATTTTTCCACGGATACTTTCGTTGTTTTTTAAGTTATGAGCCTCATCTATGATAGCCAAATCAAAATTAGCATTTGCCAATTCTCTATTTAGTATTGGTTCCGTTTCGTCTTTCTTTTTCTTTTTTGCGTCTTTTAATGTATGGAAGTTTTTAAGGATATCGAAGTTTATGATGGTAAATTTGGCTTCATTCCATTTCTTACCATCAATAATCGCTGTTTCATCACAGAATACATTGATTTCTCTTTCCCAGTTTATTTTGGCTGATGATGGGGCGACAACCAAAATCTTTTTGGCGCCACTTTCAAGAGCTGCAATAATGGATTGAATGGATTTACCCAAACCCATATCGTCAGCCAATATACATCCGTTTCTAGACAACAAAAACTTGATACCTTCTTCTTGGTGTTTGTAAAGTTTTTTACCTTGTTTTGATAAAATATCGTTGTATTTGGTAAAATCCACATCAACATTTATAGGTTCGAAATAAGGGTCATCAGTAACTTGTGTTTTTGGAATCCAATACATTTTTGATTCCTTTTGATTTCTTTTTAATTTGCCGTATACATGAAATGACTTGTCAGTTTCGGCCAAAATAAATTCGATAAGTATTTTTTCTGGTACAAATGGTAAGTCATTTTGTTTTTGTAGTTCTTCGCCTAAGTATTTGGTAATACCAATAACTCTATTTATTAATTGAGGTTCTCTGTTATAATTTTCAAGTATGTATTTTGACTGAGTGTCAGTAAGGGTTAGCTTTCCATTTTTGTTGTATTCATGTTTTAATTTTAACAAAAATGGGTTGATACCATTGTAATTACCAATGATACCAACAGCCGAATGTCCTTTTAAGTCGTTTAATGTAATCAAAATCTTTGTTTTTTTTAAAGAATTGTTATAGTTAAATATAATCATTTTTTTTCGTAAAATCAAGTCTTTGATAACTAATAATAAAAAGATAAGTATTTATAGTTAAAACACTATGGATAACAAAAAAGTAACTCCAATTACTAGAATAAACAAGTTTTTTTCTGGTGAAGATTTTGACCTAGAAATTTCAATGGGCCGAGAAGCTATCGAAGGTGATGGAAACTTTACACTTATACTGTATAAGGTTGATAGACAATTGACTGAGTATGATGATTTATACGGTGAGGCGACCAAAGATGGTATCAAGTTTTTCCCACCAGTTGAGTTGAAAGTTGTTCCTATTTTGGCAGAACCAGAAAATAAAACTTATAATAATAACGGTTCGGCTAGATATATTCAAGATGGTAATTTAACTTTCGGAATATATGATGCTCAACTGAAGGAGCTTAAAACTGAAATAAGCTACGGTGATTATATTGGGTATCCAGTTACTGAAACTGAAATTAGATATTTCAGCGTTGCCAACGATGGTGTTAAAAACTATGATAACAAACATACAATTATGGGTTACAAGGGTGCGTTTAGGACTATTGTTTGCGCACCAGTAGATAACACAGAATTTCGTGGTCTTTAAACATATTTATTAGTATGAAAATAATTAAAATTTATACTTTATCGGATATTAGTGGTGTTAAGTATGTTGGAAAAGCCAGTGATGTTAAAAAAAGATATTACCGTCATATTTTTGATGCTAAAAATAAAAGTAAATTAAACAAACGAGATGCTTGGGTTAAATCGTTATTAAATAAAAATGAAAAACCAATTTTAGAAATTATTGATGAAGTACCAATTGAAGAATGGGAATTTTGGGAATGTTATTGGATTTCACAATTTAAAACTTGGGGATTTGATTTAAAAAATATGACCAATGGTGGTGAAGGAACTTATGGTAGGATTGTATCAGATAAAACAAAATTAAAAATGTCATTAACAAAAAAGGGTAAACTACCTAAAAATATGGCTTCACTTCATATGTTATCAATTAAAGGTAATGTTCTACAATACAATTTAAACGGAAAATTAATTAAAGAATGGGAATCTGTTAATAAAGCAAAAAATGAATTAAAAATTAAAAATATTAATTTAGTTGTTAATGGTAAAAGAGATGTTGCTGGTGGTTACATTTGGAGATATAAATCAAAACCATTAACAAAAACTGAACTAAAAAAAATTAATGAAAATAAACTAAAACAAAAACCAAAAATTGTTCAACAATTAACTATGGATGGGGTACTTATTAAAGAATGGTCTTCGGTTAATGAGGTTAAAAAAATATATAAACATATAAACTCAGTTTTAAATAATAAACGTAAAAGTGCTGGTGGTTATAGATGGAAATATAAATAATGTAATAAAATGACTTTACCAAAAAACTTTAGAAATAATATCAATATACACAACCAAAAAATTGGTCCAGATAGAAGACAAGAAATTTTGGACAATATTTCGGCTGGTGGTACATTTTTGCCTAAAAGTGTATTGGAAGAAGATATGGACCAATCTTTCATCGAGTTTCTTAAATCAGACGAAAGAATGAGTATAAGTCTTGATGGTAAAAAGGTACCTGTAATATTTTTGACAATCCAAAGATGGACTGAATTTACCAAAACATGGGAATTTACTGATGAATTTAAAAACATCGAAATGCCATTTGTAACAGTTGTTAGAAGACCAGATATTCAACAAGGTCAAAATCAAGCTGGTCTATGGAACATCCCAGGAAATCGTACCTATACCTACATGAAAGTTCCAACATGGGATGGTGTTAGACATGGTATTGATTTGTACAAGATTCCGCAACCAACTTCGGTAGATATAACATACGAAGTTAGGTTATTTACCAATAGAATGAAAGATTTGAATAAATTCAATAGAAAAATTCAAAAAGCTTTTCAATCTAAACAATGTTATATAAACGTAAATGGTCACCCAATGCCTTTGCATTTGGAAAATATTGGTGATGAAAGCAATATTGATGATTTTGAAAACAGAAGATTTTATGTGCAAGCTTTTGAAATAAAACTTGTGGGTTATGTCATGGATTCTGATGATTTTGAAGTGGTTCCAACTATAAACAGAGTTATAAATACTGTTGAATTGGATGAAAAATTGATTTACAACAATGTAATTTTTGACCCATTGAAAAGAGGTCATGAAGTTGTCTATACTTTTGTTTGGAAACCAAAAGCGGAGACCAAATTTACATTTCTTGCTCAATATGATGCTAGTTTTACACAACTTACAAATATTGAAAACATAACAAGAATAATATTCAAAATAAACGGTACTGTAGTTTTTGATGGAACTGTTTTATCAACACCATTGAATTTTTATGCCAATGATACTATTGAAGTAACTGTTTATAAAACTTATTTGACAACAGGTAAGTTCATTTTAATTGGAAATACAACATCATGAGCCACGTAGGTAGAGGATACGACATAAATCAAACGTTTATTATTGAACCTTTATTGGTTACTGGTGATACACCTATCGTATCAGCGTGTACAGCTGTTTACACCAATGCAATTTCATCATGTAGTGGTGATACTCAAATATTTTTGGGTAATGGTTTGATTACTTTTGATGGAAATTTATACACAAATGATGATTTAAGTGCAAATACTATAAACGCATCAACATATTATAGTGGTGGTACCAATCTTTTTGATATTATTTCGTTAAATAACATCACTGGTGGTACTTTTAATAGTGTTTCAGACACACTTACTTTATTTAAACAAGATAACACAACTGTTAATGTTACTGGTTTCACCGATTATTACACAACTGGTGCAACTTTGATTGGTAATACAGTGTATTTTGACAGAAATGATGAGTTATCTGCATACACATTAAGTTTAAGTGCGTTTTCTACTGGTGATATATACGTAACTGGTGTAACTTTTAATGATAATCAACTAATAATTACCAGAAATGATAATGTTAGTGTCAATACGTTTATAAATACCTTTACTGGTTTGACTGTAAGTGGTATTTTAAGTGCTAATACAATAAATGCTAACAATTATTTTAGTGGAGGAACTAATTTATCAACAATAATAAACAGTGTAAACTTAACTGGTGGTACTTTTGATAAAAATTTAGGTACTTTAACGCTTAATAAGACAAATGGTAGTATACAAATCACTGGTTTTACTGATTTTTTTATAACTGGTGTTACTTACAACAACAATAACGTACTTACGTTTACAAATAACAATGGTCAATCATTAAGTGTGTTGTTTAATATCTTTAGTGGTGTGACTGTTAATGGTGTTTCGAATTTAAACGGTACTATAAACTCAAATAATTTATCTGGTTCAACTGATAGATTTGTTGAAGTAAGTTCTGGTGGTACCTTTAGTGCTAACAAAGTAATTATTGACGCTTATATTAGTTCTGGGACAACAGTTGCAAATAATTTAGAAAATGATTCAAATTGGGATATCAATGGTTTTTATATTGGTCCTTCTATAACTGGAACATTTCAGGGACAAAAATATTACGACATAAATTACTTTTATGAAGCTATAAATGATAATTTATTTATAAGATTAATTAGGGGTTAATGATACTAAATGAAAATAATAGAATAGTTACTTTTAATAACAGGGTTTTGAATTACGAAGCACCTGTTACACCTGTTACACCACCTATTATTACAGATAGTTTATATCTTAAATTAGATGCTAGCAATTACACTTCAGGTTTGTGGTTGGATGAGACAGCAAATGGTAATAACGCTACTATAAATGGTGCTACTTGGTTGTCAACAGATGGTGGTATTTTTGATTTTGATGGAATCAATGATACTATAAGCGTACCTCATAATATAAACCTATCATTGTCAACTAGTGTTCAAAAAACAATACAAATATGGGTTAAATTTGATTCAGCAGCTAGTGGTTCAAACAGAAAAATTTTATTTAGTAAATTGTCTGGTGGTTTTGCGTTTGATGGTTATTTTGGTGGTATTGATTCCAGTAGAAGAACTGTTGTCGCAACAAACGGTACAGCTATAGCTAGAACCACAACATCAACCTTAACTGTAAATTTAAATACATGGTATTTATTCACATTTATATCTAGAATTACATCAATTAGCAATACAACAAAAATTTATATTAATGAAACAGAATTTGCTTCTTCTGCTCATGGTGCTGACAGTTATAGTGAAGGTAATCCTTTAACATTTGGATATATGCCAGCTCCTTTAAGTGGGTTAGGTTTGATTGAATATTTAGATGGTAAAATAGGTGCCATATATTTTTACACCAAAGGATTAACTGTGGAAGATATATCTACAAATTACAACGCAACAAAAACAAAATACGGACTATAAATATTTATTGACATGGCTATACCAACTAAAAATATAAATGCAGAAAAAATAAAAGGAAATCTTTCAATCAATGGGGTTTCTGCTACCACTATTTCAGCAACAACATATCAAAATTTACCATCTAGTCCTAATATAACTGGTGGTACATATTTTCAAGGTGTTACAACATTTACCAATAGTACTGGCGGTACTTTTAACATTACAGGCCCGTCAAACTATAATGCTGGTGTTATTAGTGGTGCAACATGGAGTAACAACAATAATGGTTCAATAAATTTACCCCAAATAAGTGTTGCTTTGTTTGATAATTCTGATTACATTGAACCACTTAGATTTTATACAATTAGTAGTGGAACAACTGGGGTTGGTGGTTTACCAGCTTTGACTGATAATGATACAAATTATATTATTATTGAATATAATAGTGGTTCACCTAGATACAATGTTTTAAATAATTCTGGAACAGTAAACGGTAGTGATATTTTGCTGTATATGATTGTTTACAGAATTGGTAATTTTGTACACACACTTGAATTTGGTAATCAGGGTGCTGGTATGCCGAATAAAATAAATGAACGTATATTAAATACCGATAGATTTGCTAGAGAAAGTGGTTTTGAATTAGGTTTAAGTGGTTCTACTGGTGTTGTTGAAATAAGCGCTGGTGTTAGTTGGAATGGTATTTATAGACAACAGTTAAATGCTGTAAATTCTGTTGACGATGAATTTTTTAAACTGTTTCATTCTGGTGGTACGTGGACTTATACATTAACTGGTACTACTTTAAATAATACTTTTTATGATGATGGTACTGATGTTGTAAGTGCTACAACTGGTAATTATTTAGTTAACTGGTATTTTAGAGGTCAAGAAATTGGAAACCACATTTATGAAGTTTATGGTAACAATGAATATACATCTATTTCGGATGCTGAAGCTTCTACGGAACCTATGTTGCCTGAACTAATAACATCACATGCATTTTTGGTTGGTAGAATTATCGTAGGGGTTGGTTTAACAACTGGAATAACTCAATCAGCTTTTTCAACGGTGTTTCAACCTAGTGGTGCTGCTGGTATACACAATGATTTATTAAACATTCAAGGTGGTGCTCCTAATGAATACTTTCACTTAAGTTCTAATGAATATAACAACTTGGCTTATACCAATGTTGATAATAATTTTAATGTTGGGCAAACGTTTAATGGTGGTTTGTCAGCAACAACAGTATCAGCAACTACTTATTTAGGTTTACCAATAGATGTTTTTGTCACAGGTGGTACATATAACGATATTATAGGTGTTGCAACATTTACAAATAATTCAGGTGGTACGTTTAATGTGGGCGGTTTCAATACTGGTTATACATTAACATCTTCTGCAATAACTAGTGCTTTGGGGTATGTCCCTTTATCAGCATTTACAGATACTTTTGTTACTGGTGGTACATACTCAAATGGAACCGCTGTGTTTACAAATAATACAGGCGGTACATTCAATGTTGTTGGTTTTGTTACTGGTGACACATATTGGATATCTGGTTCAAGTGGTAACTTCTCAATAAAAGCAAATAATGACAGTGGGTTGGATGCGACAGGTGATTATTCTGTAGCTGAAGGTTCTGGTAGCTTAGCTACGGGTGCAAATAGTCACGCTGAAGGTCAATCAACCATTGCAGCGGGTAATCATTCACACACTGAAGGTGATAGGACAGTGGCAAACGGTGAGGCAAGCCACGCAGAAGGTTTTAAAACAACGGCTGATGGAATTGTGGCCCATTCTGAAGGTAATAGTTCGTATGCGAAAGGTGATTATAGTCATGCTGAGGGTAATGCTACTTATAGTGAAGCAACTGGTAGTCATGCTGAAGGTGAAAATACTCAAGCTATTGGACAGGGTTCACATGCTGAAGGTGGTTTTTCAATAGCTAACGGTACTTACAGCCACGCTGAAGGTTTTGAAACAATAGCTGAAGCTGAATATAGTCACACTGAAGGTTATCAAACAACAACTAGGTCTGAATATTCACATGCTGAAGGTCTTCAAACAACAGTTGAAAGAAATTCTGATGGGGCACATGCTGAAGGTACTTTAACAATAGCTGCTGGTAGAAGAGCACACGCTGAAGGTCTTCAAACAACCGCTCAAGGAAATAATAGCCACTCAGAAGGTTCTATAACTATAGCTGAGGGTGAAAATAGTCATGCTGAGGGTAGTAGTACACAAGCTATAGGTATAAATTCACATGCTGAAGGTGATAGGAGTGTTGCGCAAGGTGATAATTCACATGCTGAAGGTAGTCGTACACTAGCTAGTGCTAGTACATCACATGCTGAAGGTAATCGTAGTACAGCATCTGGTACTGGTTCACATGCTGAAGGTTCAGCTACCTTGGCGAGTAATACCGCTTCACATGCTGAAGGTTCTCAGACACTAGCTGCTGGTTTTTCAAGCCACGCAGAAGGTAATTCTACAATTGCTAGTGGTGATACTAGTCATGCTGAAGGTGTTTTGACTAATGCTCTGGGTTTAATAAGCCATGCTGAGGGTAGTGCAACAACAGCTTCAAATACAGCTTCGCATGCTCAGAATTTTAACACAAAAGCAACTGGTATTTACAGTCATGCTGAAGGTAATAATACAACAGCATCAGGGGAAGGTAGTCATGCTGAAGGTTCTGGTACAATAGCTAGCGGTGCTTATTCACATGCTGAAGGTGTTAGTACACGAGCTATAGATAGAAGAGCACATGCTGAAGGGGTTTTAACAACAGCTGGTGATACAGCACATGCTGAAGGTTCTTCAACAACAGCTAGTGGGCAAGCGTCACATGCTGAAGGTTCTGGTTCGATAGCTAGTGGTACAAGCAGTCATGCTGAAGGTACATCAACAATAGCTTCTAATTCATCAGCACATGCTGAAGGTTATGAAACAACAGCAAGTGGTGATGCATCACACGCTGAAGGTGGTAGAGCTAGAGCTTTTGGTCAGTATAGTCATGCCCAAAACTTAAGTACTTACGCAATAGGTAATTATTCTCATGCCGAGGGTGATGGCACAACAGCTGGTGGTGCTGGTAGCCATGCTGGTGGTTCTGGTTCAATAGCTAGTGGTGTAACTTCATTTATACATTCAACTAACTCAATTGTTACTGGAAACCGTTCAGTAGTGTTAGGTGGTCAAAATATTACAGGTAATACTGCCGATACTGTTTACGTTCCAAGATTAAACGTTAAATTCTTGAGTGGTGGTACTGCTGTAAATACTGTTGGAATTGATAGCAATGGTTTTTTAGTTAATGATAATGAATTTGATTTTAGTTTAAATTTTATAGACGATTTTACTTATCCAATAATATTGCCTTATAATTGGGTAGTTGACACTGTTGATGACCCATCTTCTATTGGATATGATTTATCGACAACTGGAGGTACTTATTCATTGGGTTCTAATTTAAGTGCATTTACTGAAACACTAACAGTATCTGCTGCAACATCTGGGTTTATTAATTTAAATTGTAGGAGACTAGGATAATGCAAAATTATTATGTTAATGTTAAACAAAGTGGTGGTGGAGGTGGTGGAAGTGGGATAAGATATCGTAGAATTCCACCAGCTGAACTTATATCAGCCGTTAATGGTGATTTTGGATGGGCAGTTACTAATAGTAGATACAGTTGGACTGAAAATTTAACACCAGCTTATGTTCAAGATTTGGATTTAACAGCAACACCTGATGAATTTTATACATTAAAATATGACAATGCTTTTGGTAATAGATTTAGATTTACAGACATAAATGGAAACGGGGCACCTAACGGTAGATTAAATTTTACAAAAACAGCAGGTAATACAGAATATATAATTGACCACTTAACGGGTAATGGTTTTTACACACTAGGTTTAGGTAACAATACATGGACCAATCATATGACATTTATTTTAACTGCAACCAATTTAGGTTATGATGATTGGATTCCAGTTATGAGAAATATTATGTTTAGTTGTGGTGAACCAGCTACATATAGTTATGGTTTAACTGATAGTTTATTTGGAGGTACTATAACTACAAACCACTGGTTTGCAGATACTATAAGAAATGGTCCTACTAACGCATTCAGAATCAACACTATTACGCAACAATCATCAGGTAAAACTAATTTATTTAATATGTATATGTTTAGAGTTCATTATAAATAATTATAAATATGAAAGGATATTACGCAAATATTGAACAAGTGGGTTCTAGTCCAAGTGGGATAGAATATCAAAGAATACCGCCAACACAAATAACTTCGTATGCAACTGGTGATTTTGGTTGGTGTGTTCAGAATGGTAGATATTCTTGGACTGATAATTTAAATCCATTGTATATTCAAGAATTGGATTTGACTGCGAGTTCTACATTTATATTTTATAGACTAAAACATAATAATGGTTTTGGAAATAAAATAAGATTTACAGATATAAATGGAAATGCTTCATCCGATACAAGATATAATTTTGATAAAAGCCCAACTACTGGGACTCAGTATATTATTGACCATTTGACAGGATTAGGTTTTTTTACACAAATTATAACTACTGGTGGGGTTGATACTTGGACTACATTGATGAATAATATATCTACAAGAACTGATTTAGGTTATGATGATTGGATTCCAATAACAAGAGCTGTAGTAAATACTTGTACTGAGCAGCGTAACGTGTTAAATGGTCCTGCGGATTTTGATGGTTTGTTTTATGGTACTGCTAACTTTGTACCTAATTTTTGGTATGGGGAAACACCAACAAATTCAACAACAAATGCCTGGAGAATGAATACAGCAAATATAGCTGTTGGTGCTAAAACCACGCAAGGTTTAAGAGCTTATATGTTTAGAGTTCATTACAAATAAAATAAAAATAAAAATAAAAACTATGGCGATAGATTTAACATTTCAAAAACAAGGATTGGTAACTGTAGGTAGTTACGATGACACTTACAGTATTAATTTACAAGACCCTTTTGGTAAACCAATTGAATTAAATTTCAATTTGGAAACCGAAACACTAACAATGGCTATCCTATCTTGGGATGATAGAAATTCAGTTGTTAGACAATATAATTTTAATTTACCTACACAAGCTTGGTTCGTTTTATTACAAGGTATTTTTGAACCTTATGTAAGAGAAATTGCTAAAAATAATTTTCCAGAATTTAGTGGATTGACTCAAATGTATGATTCAATTACTATAAATGGTGTAACTTATCCAGTAAGTGGTTCAACAAATGAAAACAATTAAATCAATTATTCTTTTTATTGTAGCTATTTTACTTTCACCTTTATTGGTTGTTGGTATTTTGTGGTCATTTATAAAACTAATGATAGGTATGAAATTCTATCAGTGGTGGAATAGATTAGGTGATTACTTTTTTAAATCAGCTTTAGCGATTGACCAATTAGGTAATGTGATGTGTATGGATATGTTTAACAGTTTGCTAATTAAAGATGACTCTACACCTTTTGGCGATGAAGATGAAACCATTAGTTCGGTTTTAGGTAAAAACCAATTAAAGAATAATTTAACAAAATTAGGTAAAGGGTTAAATTGGATTTTAAACAAATTAGACCCTAACCACAGTATTGAAGCTATTGAAGAAAATTGTGATTAATTTTCACCATACAAGTCTTTTTTAGGTGTGCATGCATCCCTAATTAGTTTCTCTACAAATGAAAACATTTTCAAACCATTTTGTTCACAATATTTTTTTAGTAAACTGTGCGTGTTGTCCGTGATTTTTAAATTTTTATCCCTTTTCATTAGCTGTTTTTAGATAAGTATGATGAAAGTATGATAAAAAACATACTAAATAAAATATATCTTGCTTGTGCTGCCTACTTTTGAAAAAAAGTTAATATTTATAATAAACAAAATCACAAAGTAAATAATTACGCTAAAAACAAACAAAAAATATGGCAACACAAGTATTCGTTAGTCCTGGTGTTTATACTTCAGAAAAAGACTTGACTTTTGTTACAAGACAAGTTGGTGTGACAACACTAGGTTTGGTAGGTGAGACAACTATTGGTCCAGCTTTCCAACCTATCTTTATTAGTAACTATGGTGAGTTTCAATCTTTTTTTGGTGGCTTAAACGCGACAAAAGTTAAAGACACTGGACACCCACAATATGAATTACCTTATATAGCTAAATCATATTTATCACAATCAAATCAATTATTTGTAACTAGAGTACTAGGTTTTTCTGGTTATGATGCTGGTTTGGCATGGGGTATTACATTAGATGGTGCTTTGGACCCAGACACAGTTACAACAACTGGTGGTTCTTCATACGCTACTCTTATTTCATTTTCTGCAACATCTGCTGGTACAGTAACAAATCTTGTGTCTTCAGATGCTTTTGTACAAACTCTTATAAACGATGGTTTATTAACTGACAGCTTAGCATTTTTAGGAACAGCTGTAACTGGTAGTTCTGTAAATATAGGTCCTGTTTATCAAAAAACTGGTAACGTATTTAGCGGTGCTTCATTTAATTTATATGTTACAGCAACCAATTACAATACAACTGGTGCTACTGCTGGTATAACAGGTACTACTTCTGGTGTTACAGTTTATACTACTGGTACTGCATATGCTGATGTTGAAAATAAAGTAGTTGCTTTGTTGCGTTCTAGAGGTACTATTAATTTGGCTACACAAGCTACAAATTTCGAAATCACTGGTTCTACTGGTGTTATATTTAATCCATCATTTACAGCTTCTGAAACTGACCCACTAGGTGTATTTTATTTGAGTGGTAACTCTACTTTACAAGGAAACTTTAACTATGAAGTTTCTATGGATAAAACTCAAAAGAACTACTTACCTAAGGTATTGGGTAGAGGTGCTCAAGATGGTAAAGCTGCTTTGTTTGTTGAAGAATTGTATGCGAACATGTTTGACATTCTTAACAACGATGATAAAGTTAGAGGTATCAAACAAACATTGATAAATTACAATAATGATTTTTCTGATTATTTAAAAGAATATCAACCAGCTGTAACACCTTACGTAGTTTCTGAATTACGTGGTAATATGGTAATGAGATTATTCAGATTATGGACAATCTCTGATGGTAATGCAGCAAACGAACAATTTAAAATTTCTATCACAAACATCAAACCAGATTCAAGAGAATTTGATGTACAAGTTAGAGGTTTTTATGATACAGATGCTCAACCAGTAATATTGGAATCATTCTCTCGTTGTACTATGGACCCAACTTCAGCTAACTTCATTGGTAGAAGAATTGGTACATTGGATGGTGTTTATGTGTCTAGGTCTTCTTACATTTTGGTTGAATTGGATGATAGCACAGATACTAGTGAAGCATTCCCAGCTGGTTTCATAGGTTACCCTATTAGAAATTATCAAACAAACAGCAACACTGGTGTTCTTGACCCAACAATGAGTTATAAAACAGCTTATGGTACATTTGAAAATAAGCGTAAATTCTATTTGGGTCTTTCAAATACTGTAGGTATTGATGCTGACTTCTTTGATTACAAAGGTGTTCCAACAACATCTTCTCCAGATATTTGGACAGGTTTAACTTATGGTTTCCACATGGATATTGATGCCACTGGTGTAACAATTGACAACGTTGTTGTGCCAATCAATACTAGCGGTGGTACTTATAGCCCAACCTTCTTATTTGAAACTGGTGATGCTGAATTTAGAACTGAAGCTGGTTTGCTTAATGGTCCATATGAAAAAATTTACGCTCGTAAGTTTACTATGGCTCCTTATGGTGGTTTCGATGGTTGGAATATTTACACAACTAGAAGAAGCAACACTGACAGATATATTATAAACGGTACATATGGTCAAGCTGGTTTAACTAGTGGTGCATTCCAAAACAGAACACTTACAAATGGTGATTTGGGTATTAACTCTGACTACTACGCATACTTAGAAGGTATTTGGACATTCAGAAACCCAGAAGCTGTAAACATCAACGTGTTTGCTACGCCTGGTATTGATACGTTTGATAATACAAACTTGGTTGAAGCTGCGATTGAAATGATTGAAACAGAAAGAGCTGACTCATTGTATATCGTTACTACACCTGACTACTACAATGAAACAGTTTTGACTGCTGAAGATGTAGTTGACCAATTGACTGACCAATTTGACAGTAACTACACATGTACATACTGGCCATGGGTTCAAATCAATGATGCTGAAAACAATGTATTGATTTACGTTCCACCTACAAGAGACGTTGTGCGTAATATCGCATTGACCGATAACATCGCATTCCCATGGTTTGCTGTTGCGGGTATTCAACGTGGTGATGTGGATGCGATTCAAGCTCGTAAGAAGCTTACTCTTTCTGAAAGAGATACACTTTACGAAAACAGAATCAACCCAATCGCTACATTTACATCAGATGGTATCAAGATTTGGGGTAACAAAACTCTTCAAGTTAAAGAAACTGCTCTTAACAGAATTAACGTTAGAAGATTGTTGTTACAAGCTCGTAAACTTATCTCTGCTGTATCTATCAGATTGTTGTTTGAACAAAATGATGCAGTTGTTAGAAATCAATTCTTATCACTTGTTAATCCAATCTTGGATAACATCAGAAGTGAAAGAGGTTTGACTGACTTCCGTGTTGTTCTTTCAAATGACCCAGAAGATATCGACAGAAATCAATTGACTGGTCAAATCTTCTTGAAACCAACAAGAAGTCTTGAATTCATCCAAATTGAATTCGTTATCATGAACACTGGTGCATCATTCAATAACATTTAATGCACAATAAAATACAATAAAAAAGGCCCCTTTATAGGGGCTTTTTTACTTTTTGAAGTCAATAAAGATATTTATATTAAAACAAAAAGAAATGGGTAAAAAGTTAAAGTTGACAGAACAACAACATGAAGCTATAATCAACGAGATTCTTAAAGAAACGGTTGAAAAATTGGAGGCTATGAAAGCTGAAGATAGATTAGATGAGGGGTTCTGGAGTGCTATCAAATATGCGATATCTAAACTAGGTAGATACAAAGCTGGTGGTAAAATTTTTGGTAAAGGTAAAGTAGACCAAGAATATGCTGCTAAAATTAAAAACATTATCGAAAAGGAAGGTAATGAAATGATTAGAGATTTGGATGCTAAGATTAAAGAAACAAATCCAGAATTCCCTAACAACGAAGACCCTCAACAATTTTTATCTACAATACTTGCAATTTCAGCTGTTTATGATTCAATTGTTGCAGCAACAAAAAAGAACCCAAACGACAAAGGTTACATGCCAATTGATGCGGCCAATGGTGTTATCAATGATTTGAGAGATTACATTAGTAAATTTTTAGACGTTGATTTAAAATGGAATTATTCTGGTTTAGATGAAAACGAAAGTTACAATTTGATGAATGATGAATATTCATTAAATGAAGAACAACTTAAAGAAATTGACGAAGCGTTGGGTTTATCAGAACAAGAACCTTTGGATGCTGATACTGTAAGACAACAACTAAAAGCAAAAAGAGGTGGTGGTGAAGATTTTAAAAGTACAAGAATGGACACTTTAAAATCAAATAAATTACCATTGGTATTGGCTGGTGTTGGTGCTTCATTAGGTGCTTTGGGTTGGATGACTCAAACTGATTGGTTTAAAACCTGGTTAGAATCTTTATTGGGTGCTGATAAAGTAGTTACAAACACAAAAGATATTATCAATAATGTTAGTGGTGGTGAACCAGATTCTAAAGGATTTGTAAGTTGGGCTAGCAAAATAATGGGAAAAGATTTAAGAACTGGTGCTGATATTCAAGCATTCATTGACAAGTATGGTGCTGAAAATGTTAGTCACATGTTTGATGAAAATGGTGCTGGTGACTCAATGGCTCAAATGGAAAAACTTCAACAGCTCATCAATTCAAATCCAAATGCTAGTGTTGGTGATTTGTTTAACAAAGCTGACCAAACTTTTGGTGATATGAAAGGTGGTAGAAATCTTTTTGGTATCTCAAAAGCGGCTAGTTTTTTTGCAACTACTGTTACCAAACAAGTAACAAAAACTCTTGTTAAAGGTGGTGGTACAGCTTTGGCTGGTACTTTGGCTGGTTTGGGACCTATTGTCGCTGGTTTAGGTATAGGTTTATTGACTACTGGTGCTTTGGTTAAATTGTTTAGAATGAAAGGTCAAAAATCATCTAGAGCTGCAACTCTTGACGCATTGTATCAATCAATACGTAATCTTGAAGGTGGTATAGGACTTATTGAACCTAAAGGTGAAAAAGGTGAAACTGGTGGTGGTTCTCAAGATAATTTGTATAATGGTTTAAAAAATCTTTTCCAATTTATTGTAAATAATAAAAATACAATGGGTTCTGGCAAATATAATACATCAAATAGAACCAATGCTGGTGATAGATTTTATCAAGGTGGGCAAATTATGAAAGGTGGTAAAAGAGCTGCACAAAAAGGTGGTGAAATGCAAACTGGTCGTGAAAGATTCTTTACGAATCAAGGTAATGTTAGAGAAAATGAGTTAAATGAAGGTAAATACATAACTGATAAAAACGTTTTACAGTTTTTATCTAAAAATATGCCATTTGAAAAGGTTAAAAATTTTGAAAATCTTATAACTAGAGTAGAATATCTAAGAAATGTACTTAAGAAAATGGGTACAGAAACTGAAGATAAAGTATTAAACAACTTTTTAAAACAACTTCAGAATAATCCTATTATGTTAACAGATTTTTCAAAGGTATTGGCTGTAAATCCATCAAATCCTCAAGAAGTTAATTCATTATTAGGTATGATTAAAGAGATATTAAACAGTGTTTACTCTAGTGATTACAAATTTGGTAGCAATATGGTAGATAAAATGGCTACTTTAGGCGGTGGAAATATAAATAAATTAGAAGAAGAACCATCTTATAATGCTGCTGAACCAAATAAGCCATTTATGAAAGATGCTCAAAGTAAAACAACCTTAAAAAACAATTTGGTGAAATTTTTACAAACAGCTATGTCAATGTTCCAATATTTGCATAAGAAAAAAACTCAACAAGCAAATCCTCAACAAAAACAACAACCTAAACAACAACAACAACAACCTGTTAATGAATCTTTACAAAAAGAAATCAACAGGATTAAAAAAATAATGCTTGGTTAAGATGAAAAAAATTAAAATAACAGCAAAACAATATAATGCTCTTCTTTTGATGGAAAAAGAAGAGCGTTTGTTGTTTAATAATGTTATTAATGAATCTAATCAACCAGAATTAATAGAAGAAGGCTTAAAAGAGGTCTTATTAGGCGTTGCTTTACTCATGGGGTTAAATCTATCTGGCCAGAACAAAGAATTGGCTCAGAATGCCGTTAAAAGTGATAATATTATGGCTCAAATTAAATCTACTTTAGAGGATGAGACCAAAACAAAAGATTTAGCTAAAGCTTTTGGTGAAAAGGGTATGCAAAACCCAGAACTTAAATTAGCAAAAAATGCTGAAAAAATTGCCGATGCTTATAATGAAATAGCCGCTGATAATGATATCAAATACAAGGTAACTGACAAAGTAGTTACAAATCTTTATGCATTGGATAGAGCTTTATCACAAGGTTACGCATTAAAAAAGTCTGAAGTATCTTCAGATACAGTAAAAACACCATCTATAACCAATGTTATTATAGTTAAAGACACCATAGAATTAGAATTAGGTAATGATAATCTATTTTTAACTGGTGACTACAAATTAAGTGAAAACGGTGTTAATTTAATAGAAGGATACGTTAACGAAATAAAAGCTCAAGGTGGTAAAATAATATCAGCTTATATTGAATCTTCAACAGATGCTGAATCAGTACCTGCTTTTAGAAATGAATACGATAAAACTGGTAATATAACACTAGCGTCTTTAAGAACAAAGGCCGTTTCTGACTTATTATTGTCTTCTGGTGAAGACATCTATATAACACACCGAGAAATCCCTAATAACGGTTTGGACGTAGCTAGAACCAGTGATTTTTCAATGGTTAGAAAAAACAAAGAACAGTTGGAAAAATTAAGAAATAAAACTTCAGAGTTTAGATACGTAAAAATAAAATTGGTCGTTGAATTTGAGAAAAAAGTTACTGAAGAAAATCCAAAACCAGAAGAAATAGTTAAAAATTATCGTTTTGAATTAACGAAGGTAGTTACAACCAAGTACACTGGTAAAGTTGCTACGTTAAAAGGTGGGCCTCACTTTAAAAACAATAAAGTAAAATGTAAAACCAAAGCAAGTCCTAATATTGGTGTTTATCAATGCACTACTTTTGAAGGTTAACAACAAAAAAATACTTTACCTCATAGTAACTTTCAAATTTTTCTAATTCAACTGTTTTATCACCAATAGTAATTTTATTTGACACAAAGTTGATGTCTTTGATTACAAAATCGAAACCAATTAGTTTGTAATTACCAAGCAATATCTTCTTATGTTTTGGTGAATTATGAAATTTGTATATTGCGTAAATTTTAACCAACTTAGCAACTTCATTGTTTGTCTTTGGTTCAACGTATTTTAAATTGAGTTCTTCTTTCATAAATTTTATGAAGTCAACTTTGGTTTCCTTGCATGATGGTAAAGAATTACCCATAACAGCTATTTCTGAAGCTTTATTTGAATGACTTAAGCTATCTTGTTTTTCATTTATTTTGTTTTGGTCGCTAGCTATTTTACCTAAAGAATGTGACCATTTAAAACTTTCTTTTTCATTGTGTTTTCTATAAACATTCAGGTAATGCATAAATTCTATGTCCTGTGAATATAGGTTGAATGTGGCGAATGATAAAAAAATTACTAAAATGTATTTCATAATGTATCTTTTTGTTATCTATAAATACAAACTTTAATTAACTTTTTTTAAAATACATGTATTTATAAATAAGATATACAATTTATAGTAAAAAAATTACATATCTAGATATTTATTATCAAATAAAGACAAAAACTTAAAAACAAAAAGAACATGGCTGATTTATTAATGAAAATGCCTTTACCATACGAGCCTAAGAAAAAGAATCGTTGGTTAATAACTTTTCCTTCTGACTTGGGTATTCAACAATGGTGGTTAGCATCTGCTTCTAGACCATCAATCACTCAGAATGAAGTTGAGATTCCTTTCCTTAACACTTCTACATGGGTAATTGGTCGTTTTACATGGGAAGCTATTGATGTAACATTCCGTGACCCTATCGGTCCTTCAGCTTCACAGGCTATAATGGAATGGGTTCGTTTGCACTCTGAATCTATCACAGGTCGTCAAGGTTATGCTGCTGGTTATAAGCGTCCAGTTGAGCTTGAGATGCTTGACCCAACTGGTGTAGTTGTAGAAAAGTGGTTATTGGACGGTACAATGCTTACAAACGTAGGTTTTGGTGAGTTATCAATGGATGACGATGGTATTGCTGAAATTACAGCTACTCTTCGTTTTGACAGAGCTATCTTATTGTTCTAATACCATGGCAAAGGCTAAAAAAGAGGGTAAACCTAAGAGAAATAAAGGTAACCTAAAAAAAAGACTTAAACGTATTGAAGAAAATTTAAGAATACTTAAAGAGATATCTTCAAAAAGATAATTAAAAACCACTCAATTGAGTGGTTTTTTTATGCTATTTACAAAAAAACTAGTTTTACTATATTTATTTTAAAGTTATAACAAAAACAAACAGTTTTTACATGGAAAAAAAACCAAATGTATTTCCCTCAAAGGAACAAATAAATTCTTATGCTGAAGAAAAAGCTAAATTAGAGGCTTATGAAAAAGAAAAGCCAATAGTAATGAATGAAGTCTATACAAATGCGGTGGCACCTAGTGACACACCAGAGTCACACACGATGGCTGTTGAAATGATGAGAAGGAGAACAGAAGAACAATTAAATATGCGTTCAGAAATCGGTGTCGTGAAGCATCCAGAATTGGCTGAGCAACCAGCACCTAGAGTTCTAACTAAAAATGAACAAGAAATTCTAGAAATTAGAAAAAGAGCTGAAGAACAAATGCGTATTAGAGACCAGCACTTGGCAAACAATGTTTCACAAACACAAAATTATCAAAACCAATATAATGAAGCGTATAACAAACCTCAACCAGTTAAAGAAGAGGTTAAAAACGTTTCAAACTCGCAAGTAAAACAACCTATTATGCAACCACAAAATTATGGTCAAGTTCCATCGAATGTAAATTCATATATTTTGGAATTAAGTCAACCTAATTATAATTCACCATTCGATGTCATCCCTTTGCCTTCAGAAGGTAAACTCTATAAAAGCAAAAAATCAAGTGTTAAAGTTTCTTATATGACAACAGCCGATGAAAATATATTGACTAGTCCGAACTTGATAAAAAGTGGTGAGTTTTTAGAGATTTTGATAAATAGAAAAGTTTTGGAACCAGAGTTGAGATACAAAGATTTAAATGTTGGTGATAGAAATGCTATTATGTTATGGCTTAGAGCCACTGGTTATGGTGAAATATACCCAGTTACAATTTTTGATGAAAACAACGAACCGTTTGACACTGAAATAAATTTGAATGAATTAAAAACTAAACCTTTAGGTGCGGAACCAGATTCAGAGGGTTTATTTGATTTTATCATGCCGTTATCAAAATCTGTTGTTAAATTCAGATTTTTAACATGTGGTGACATTGATGATATTGAATCAAAAGTAGAAATTGACAAAAAGAATGAATTACCTATTAACAATTCAAATACGTATGGTATGGAAGCAATGATTGTTGAAGTCAATGGAAGTAGAGATAGAGAACTGATAAAAAATTTTGTATCTAATCTTAGGATAAAAGATGCTAAAGATTTTATGGATTATGCAGAAAAAATTGAAAGCGGTGTTGATTTAAATATTACGGTTCAGACTCCTGGAGGTGGGTCTGTGACTACCTTTCTTCCCCTTAACTTCAGCTTTTTTTGGCCTAACTTCAGAATATAAAGCATCTCTTTTAGAGGAAATTTATATATGTACACAATTACTAAAGGGTTTTAGTTATTCAGATGTTCTATCAATGCCTACTTATGAAAGAAGATATTTTTTAAGTTTATTAACAAAAGATTTACACGAAAGAAAGGAACATGCTGATAGTATAAAAAACACGAAATCTTCAAAAGGTAATAGAAGTAATACAATTTCTGGAGATGCTTTAAAATCAAAAATTAAAAGTGGTGAAATACCAAATAGATAATAAAATACCCATTTTTATGGGTATTTTTTGTTTATATCATATTTATAGAAAACTAAAATAATGGCGTTAACTAGAGCTCAAATATTAGAACAAGTTGCAGCAATGAAAGAGCTGCAAGAATTACAAAAAGAACTAAACAGTGGTTTAGATGGCTACGTTAAAAATTTTGTAAGATTAAAAGAGATAAATGATAAGATAAAAGATTCTAAAGAGCTTGAAGCGCAACTTCAGAAAGAAATCAATAGACTAACAGCTCTTGGTACTACAGCTTCTATAACAGCTGCTAACGAAGAAAAACAAAAGTTAGATTATTTAAAAGCACAAAGACTTGAATTAGAAAAACAAGGTAAGATATTATCTCAAAATTTAGATTCTGTAAATAAAACTAACCTGTTAATGAAAACAGGTATGAAAGGTTTGGTTAAAGGTATAGCTGGTTTACCAAATTTATTTGAAAAAGGTTTTGGAATGTTAAAACAATCTGGATTGTTTGAAATGGATAAAGCCATAAAACAATCTAGTCTAAATATGGGTCTTTTAACGACACAATCCAATATGTTTAGAGACGATGTGAAAGCTGCATCTAGAGAAACTTTGGAAATTGGTGTTGGTATTGAAGATTTGGCTAAAATTCAATCACAATACAGTGAAGAATTAGGTCGTTCAGTAATGTTAAATAAAGAAGGACTTAAAGCTATATCGGATATGGCAGTTGCTACTGGTTTAGGACTTGATGGCGCTGCTGCGATGGCTGCTGCTTTTGAACAACAAGGTCTTTCAGCTGAAAGAACTAGAGATTTTGTAGACCAAACATTAACTGATGCTACAAAAATGGGTCTTAACGCTAGTAAGGTTATAAAAAATATACAATCAAATATAAAATTATTAAACAAATACAATTTTAAAGGTGGTATAAAAGGGTTAAAACAAATGGCTGAAACAGTCACTAAGTTAGGTGTTGATATGAACTTTGCAACCAATATGGCTGATAAACTATTTGACATCGAAGGTGCTGTTGATATGTCAGCACAACTTCAAGTTATGGGTGGTGCATGGGCTAAATTAGCTGACCCATTTCATTTGATGTATATGGCAAGAAATGATATGGCTGGTTTAACGGAAGAAATTGGTAAGGCCGCTGAATCATCAGTAACATTTAACAATAAAAGTGGTGAGTTTGAAATCTCTGCATTGGAAATGCATAGATTGAGAAAGATTGCAGAACAAACTGGTGTAGCATATGAAGAATTAGCTGAGGCAGGTAAAAATGCTAGAAAACAAACTGAAATAAGACGACAAATGCGTTTTAATGTTGATGATGAAACTAAGGAGTTTTTAGCAAACACCGCTAAATTTACTGAAAAAGGTGAAGCATACATCGAAGTAAAAGGTGAAAAGAAAATGCTTAAATCTTTAAGTGAAGCCGATAGAACGTTTTTAAAAAATCAATTAGCTGAAAAGAAAAACTTAGAAGAAAGAGCCAAAGAAGCTAGAACATTTGATGAAGCTTTAACAAACCTAATAAATCAATTTAAATCATCATTGTTGCCTTTGGTTGAAGTTATGAATGACCGATTGATACCTAAAATTGATTCATTTGTTGATAGAATAAAAGATGAAGGTTGGTTAGACAAGTTATCACAATTTGGTGAAAAAGTAGGTAGTTTGATATCTTTTCTTGGCGGTTGGGTACTAGACAATCCAATTAAATCAGCTTTCATATACGGTAGCGCTTTGTTGATTGATAAAGCTAGTTGGATATTTAACGGATTGATGTTGGCAAAAGGTTTTAACATGGGTACTAAAGGCGTAGGTGGCGGTAGTATGATGGATATGATTCCTGGAGGTAAATCTATGAGAGTTGGTGGAAAAGCCATTGCAGCTGGTAAATATGCTAAAGGTGCTAAAATACTAGGTAAGGGTATTGGTAGAGTTGGTGGACCATTAGCATTACTAGGTGTTGGTATTGATGCGCTTACAAACGCTACAGATGATTCATTAACAGCCGCTGAAGCATTTGGTAAGACACTAGACCAAAATAAGTTTATGGCAGCTGGTGCAGCTATAGGTTTATTAGGTGGACCTATAGGTGTTGCTTTAGGTGCTAGTATTGGTGGTTTGGTTGATATGATTGCTGGTGATTCAGCTATGGTTGGTAATTGGAATGAACCAGTTAATGATGGATATTTTGCTGGTAAAGGTAAAAGTAATTTTTCAAAAAATAGGGCCGTTATTCAAGGTGGTAAAATTACACCAATTGATAACAAAGACGATTTACTTGCATTAAAAAAAGATGGTGTTATTGATAAATCAGTAAATAACATTAATAATAGTGGACCTATTAAACATGAATTTGGTGATATAAATATTTCTGGTGAGTTGGTGTTGTCAACTCCTGGAGGTGAAAAAATATCGACAGAAATACTAAAAGACCCTCAAGTTATCCGTCAGTTGACCAGGATGATACATGCTGAAACAGAAAAAGTAATTCAAGGTGGTAAAACTAAAGGTTAAATTTTAATATAACTTATTGATTTTTAATGTTTTAAAAAATATTTTACAAATAAGCTTGACAATGTAACAAAAAACACGTATATTTGTATAGCAAATGGATAATATATAATAATATTAATATATAATTATATAATTTACTTACTATAATCTATTATTATTATTAGATAAATTAAGGCACGTATTGTGCCTTTTTTATTTTGAATAGTCTTAAACCATTTATTTTGTTAAAAATTTGACTAGAATAGTATTTATTATTAAAAATAAGTACTATGCCAACATTTTACAATACGGCTGCGCCAACACCTTCAACCAAAAACAATATCAACGATATCGCTGTAACATACGGTATTAGAGATTATTTGTTGAATCTTAATTTGGCACCATTTTATCCTCAATATAGTACAGCTATCAACGGAAGTCCTCAGATTGGTCAACCAGTATTAGATACTAGTATCAACGGTAATGCAAACGTTACACCAAATGGTTTACCATTAGAAGTAAATGGATTGATATACTATGAATTAATGGTTATCAATAATCAATTTCAGAACAATGAACCAACATCACCAACTTTAACGTCTATTGAAAATATAACTACAACTGAAGGTGTATTTGGACCTATTGATTTACCAGAAGGTTCTTCATATCCAACTTCAGCAACTGATGAAATAACAGAATTAGGTTTATTAGGTAAAACCAACTACGCTAATTTTAGAACAAACGCAACGCTTTATAATTTATACGTTGATTCAACTAGCCAAATCGACATGGCTGATTTTATTAGTCTACAACCAGCTGGATTTACCCAACAATTAAGTAACTATTTTGAAGTTTTTGGTAACTTGGACAATGGCGGTCCCTCAACAAATGATTTGAATGTTATAGGTAGTATTTTTAACGGTCAAGGTTTAGGTTTCGCAAAGGGTGGTATTATACCTAATTTCGATTTTAGAGCCTCAATAGCGGGTCGAACGCTTACTGGGTTAGGTGTAGGTACCGATACTAGATTAGGTATTATTGGTGGTCAGCAATTAGCTTTAGCCTTGGCTAATAACGCAGCGTTTAATGTTCAACAAGATATTTTAGGTGGGCTTAATGTTCAAGATAACATTTTGGCTTTGGTAAAAGGTGGTCCACTTCCAGGATTACGTCCAAACTATAAAATAACTGTACCAGAAACAGGATTAGGTAGAGTTTTTGATTATACTTCAAGTGTTTTAGGTTTTACAATACCAAGAAGTTATTTAGAAGATGCTGGCTCAATATTTTTAAATGAGAGTAATTCAGCTAATATCGAAAGAGCGAATGCTATGATATTAAATACTGGTAAAGGTCAAGTCGAAGCTCTAATATCAAACGTATTTGCTAGTGTGAACGGAACAACTGAATTTGATAACCCAGATAATACAAGACTTAGAAGTGGATATTCCCCAGGGTATAGAAACAATAAAGGTGAAAAAGCTATCAACGCTAATCTTTATGGTTTTTATAATTCAGATGGTGAAACAATCTATAATTTTGTAACTAGTAATGATTTAATCCCAGAAATCAGTTACAATCGTTCAAATATGATTAAAAAATATGGGTTTAGGTCACCAGAAGATACGTTAAATGTTTTATTTTCTAATGATTCAAACAGTAAAACTATTCCTTTTTCATGGCATTCGGATAACGGTGACGCCTTAAACGCCATTGAAAATTCAAATGTTTTAAAGGATGATATATTTTTTGAGCCAATTAATTTTACTTTAAATGGTCACCCAAAAAAATCTCTTTTAAGTAAAACACAAAAACTTTTTAATGATAAAGGTATGTTAAACATTGTCACTGTTAAAGGTGATATGAATAATAAATTAAACACGCAAATAGAAACAGCTAATGGTTTTGGTATTTCTAAAGGTAGTGCTGTTTTAAGAGGTGATAGATTTGTTGATGGTTTATTTGACGGACAAAAGAAAGATGCTCAAAACACGTATTGTAGAAGTTGGACAACTTTAGACAGATACGACCAAGTACAAAAATTAGTTAGAAGTAGAGGATTATATGATAGCTCAAATGTACCTTATAGAAATCAAGTTAATGGTTCTGTATTAGATGATAATGGGTTTGTTAAAATAACACCATACAACAGTGCTAGAGGTGAAGTTGAAGACCCTAAAAGATATATGTTATCATTAGAAAATTTAGCGTGGATTGATAATTCATCAGATTTACCGCCATATGAAAGAGGTAATGGTGACCCTTTAAATCCAGAAAAAAAGGGTAGAATAATGTGGTTTCCTCCTTACGACATACAGTTTAATGAAACTAGTAGTGTAAGTTGGGAAAAAAATGATTTTATAGGCAGAGGTGAATCAATTTATACTTATAACAATACTGAAAGAACAGGTTCACTATCATTTAAAATAATCGTTGACCATCCAACGTATGTTAATTCATTTGGTAAAAGAAATGGTACACCAGATGATAACTATGTTGCATCATTCTTTGCTGGGTGTATTGAAGCTGACCCTAAATTTACTGAAAAGCTTACAGTTAGTGAATTAAGTGAAACACTTAGCAGAAATATTACTGTTAATCAAGCCAAAGTTTTGACACCACAAGCTCCCCCAGCTTCTTTTAATGTTTATTACCCTAACGATTCACCGTCTTTAGATACAATAATAAACGGTTTAAACGGTATCAAATATGAATCTGGATTAACTACTAGTGGTACACCAATAGCGTATTCTATAATACCTATGGGTCTTGGATTTGGTATAGGTAGTTATGTAGGTGGTGGTACAAGTCAAACAGCGTGGAATGATATAACTAATTTTGGTTTAAATGGTAAAAGAAAGCAAAGTTTTGAAGTTGGTGGCACATCTTACAGTGGTTTAACTGATACTACCTATATGCCAGCTTTAAAAAGCTATTTAGAAAAAGAATGTACATATTGTAAGGTTAAAGTTGTTTCTTATGCTAGTCCACATGGTAATTTAGAAGATAACCAAAATTTAGCAACAAACAGAACGAATTCAGTAATCAATTATTTAAAAGAACAATTAGGACTACCTGATAATAGATTTGAAATAGGTGAAAACAAAGCAATTCAAGAGAGTGAAACTAGTTGTAAGGTAAATAGTGACAGAAGTTCAGAACCTTGTAAAATAGATAGAAGAACTGAAGTTACTTTTATATATAGTGAAGAGTTAGCAACACAGGACCCTAAAAATGCCGCAACACCAGTTGAATCAATTGAAAACACAACTATAAACACAAAAATAATTAACAGATTTTACAATGAAAGTAATTGGTTTGAAAAATTAAAAAAAGGTGATGCTGAAAAAAACATCCCAGGAGATTATTTTATATTTGATAAGTTTAGAGATAAGATTAAATATTTTCACCCAGCTTTCCATTCGACCACACCTGAAGGTTTAAACTCTAGATTAACATTTTTACACCAATGCACTAGACAAGGAGCTACTTTTAGTGAAGGACAAGGTGCTAATAATTTAGCATTTGGTAGAGCACCAGTTTGTATTTTAAGAGTCGGTGACTTTTACCATACTAAAATTGTTATTGATAATCTTAGCATTGAATATGAACCATTGGTTTGGGATTTAAACCCAGAAGGTATTGGTGTACAACCTATGATAGCTAATGTAACACTTTCATTTAAATTTTTGGGTGGTTCATCATTAGCTGGTCCAATAAACAAACTTCAAAACGCTTTGTCATTTAATTACTATGCAAACGCACATGTTTATGATGTCAGAGCTGATTATGTTAAAGCAAATGCATTGGTTGAAGGACAAAAAAGTTTAAGTGGAGCTGTTGAAGTTCAAACTTCAAGTGTTATTGACATAACACCTATTGAAAACCAAGAAGCTGCAAATAACATTGAAAATTCTGGTCCAGTAAACGACCCATCGGTAGACCCATCGACAATTCAATCTGATGCTAAAATAACTGGCTTTAAATTTATTGAATTTATCCCGACTACTGATTTTACTTATTCTATGACTTTGGTTGTATATCAAGAGGGTATCGTAACTATTAGTGGTGGTACAGCTACTTTTATATTAAATGAAGCCGAGTTTCAAGAGTTTGTTGATAAAAATGTTAAAATAGTCGTTGAATTACTAGAAAACCCACAAAACGGTGATAGAAACGAGTTTAACCTAAACACTAATGATGTTACGGCTTTGGTTAACGGTGCTGGTTACATGGAAGAAGTTACAGTTTCAGAAGGTGATTATTCATTATCAATTTACTATGATGGTAACAAGATTCAATCAATCCCAGTAACACTAAATAACGATGTTAATTCAAAATATTATTTTTAATGGCACAATACTTTGACAGATATAGCAATTTTAGAGGTAACAATGAAATAAAACCAATCCCAGGTATTAAAATCCCAAATGCCTCAACCGATAAGGTAGTAATTTACAAAGATGGTGTAAGTAGACTTGACAAAATAAGCAACACATACTATAATAACCCTTACAGCGGTTGGTTAATACTATTAGCTAACCCACAATTTGGAGGTTTAGAATTCAACATACCAGATATGACATCATTAAGGGTACCGTTTCCTTATGATAGTGCTATATCTAGGTATATAAACGAAGTTAAAAATCATAAATTATTATATGGAGAATAAAATAAGTTGTAGGAGTGGTAGAACCAAGGTAATTGACCCAAATTCATTTCAAGGTCAGTTATCTTCAAGTAATATTCCAGTTCAACTAGAAGATTTAAATATTTCAATACAATTAGAAACTTACAAAAAAGGAAGAAGTGTTCTTAGTGCCCAAAGTAACGGTAGTAGTAATGGTAATACAGTTGAAAGCAATAAAACACTTAAAGTAAAATTTATTGAGGGTACTACTTTACCTAGTGGTGAAAAATCGCTTACAACAAAATTTACAGAGTTAACAACTATATTTGAAGAGAATAATCCTAACAATGATAATGAAAGTTTGGGAATTACTAGTATTGATATTGATTTCAATTCATCATATGCTCCTTTGGTAACAATTAATTTTGTTGATGTTAGAGGTAGCTCTATATTTCAAAATGACGAGAACATTAAAAGTGGTTTAAATAAGTATAGTACTTTTTTTGAACTACCATATCCATTATATCAATTAACGATAAAAGGTTATTATGGTAAACCAGTAAAATATTGTCTTCATATGACAAAATTTAACTCTAAGTTTAACTCTAAAACTGGTAACTTTGAAATTACAGCTAGTTTTATAGGTTATACCTATGCAATGCTGTCAGATATGTTAATGGGATATCTAAAGGTAATTCCATATACAACCGAAGGTAAAAATATTTACAACACCAAAAATGTTTTAACATTAAATAATTTTATTACAAGATTATCAAACATTAATGAGGATATCGAAAAAACATCGTCACTATCTGATAATTCAAAAGCTATCAACGACATTGATGAAAAACTTTCAATATTATCTCAAATAGAACAAGCTATTTTGGTTTTAGGTTCTAACTTGGAAAAAAACTCATTTGAGTTTAATATTAGAGATAAATACCCTATAATTGTAAGGTCAGATGTTTCCGTTGTTGTATCAACAGGAACAACAAATCAACAAACAGCAGAACAAGATTTATTAAGGGTTCCTCAAGACATAACTGATTTAAGTTTAAGTAGTGAGCAAAGAGTTAGGTTTAATGCACCTGACCAAGCTATTATTGACAATAATGAAACACCTCAAATAGATAAAAGTTTTATTGATACTGAATTAGAAACATATGAAAACAATGTAACTAAATTAGTAGAACAGTATACAAAAATTAGCAATCAGCCATTTTTAGATTTGAATGCTTTTTTACCGCAAACACCTGAACATTTCTTTAAAAATTTAACAAAAAACGAATTTGAAGAAACTTTAAGAACAAAAGAAACTGATGAAATTTTAAAAGAAAAAATAAAATCTGCACCAAACTCTAATTTGAATGAAGATTATACCGTATTTGATTTTAAAGTAAAACAATATAGTGAAATTTTATTTAGGGATTATACTGACCTACCTAATGATAAAAAGTTTAGTGTCCATGACATGACTTATGCGTATGAGTCTATAGACAATACTAGAGAACTATTAAACGCTAATAAAGAAAAATTTTTAAAACAGTTAGCAAGTGAAATTGATATCAACATTTCTAACAATCTAGGTGTTACACCTACAGTTAGAAACGTTGTTGAAATTTTCACAACAGCTGTTGAAGCATTCATAAAAACTATTTTTAGGGTTTCACTAGAAGCCGAGCAAAATACAGAAAGAAAAACTGAATTACTTAAAATTTTTGGTAACGATTCAACAAAATCAGATTTAATCAATAATGATACAATATACGCATGGCCAGATTATGTTGAAAAAACAGAATTAGGTTATGTTGAAAAATATTTAGGTTCGGTTAAAAGTTTAAACACCACTAAAATAACAGAGTTAAGATTTATTGACGAACTATTAGCAGCTTTTATAAAAGGTGAGGAAGATTTACAAAATCAATTTAATGAAACTAATAAAGAATACACTAATTGGATACCAATAAATCCACTAGATAGTAAAATTTTTGTTAGTGAATCTCCTTATGATAGATTAAAAAATGATAAAAGTAATATTAATATGGTTTTAGCAACCATGTTAACTAGAGCTATGTTGTTCATTAATTACACAAACACTAATTTAACAGAACAAGAAATCCTTCAAATGGCAACATTTGAAGCTAATCTTATTTCAAAATTACCTGATGCAACATTAAAAAGTGTAATAGCAAATAAATCTGTTGAAGATATACTTAAAACAACTGTAGATATAAACAGCCAAGCTGTTAAAGTAATTGAACCTATAGGTGTAAATTATTACTATAATTTGTTATTTAATAATAATTTAGAGACTAAAAAATTATTACCTATTAGTTTTAAACCATTAAATGATTGGGACCAAACTAAAATATATAGTTCTAGTGAAACAAATAATTATTTCAATTCTGGAAGTTTGTTCAGACAAAAAACTGATACGTTTTTAACAAATTATAACCCTAGTTTATATTTAGAAAACGATGGCGGTATTCATGTACAAATCCTATCAAAGTTACAGTACGAAAAACAAAAATTAAATTTGATTGAAGAGGTAAATACTGAAAGTGTTATTTTATTGGATAAAATCAAAACTCAAAGTCAAGAGGAAATTTCAAATCTTACAGCAAATTTGAGTTCTGCTGGTTTTAATACATTTGGTGGAATTTACGGTATTCAAGAATTTTCAAAAATGGATTACGGTAACTTAGAACAAAACGGTGGTGATTTGACTGGATTACCACTTATGTACGTTTTTTATGGTAATTCTTTTTTAGCAGACAATAGACTATCTAACAATGGTTTAAACTATAATAATTTAAATATAGCAGTTAAAACTGATTTTGAATTCCCTATAACAGGTAATCAAAACAGCGTTGTTAATGTAATTGACGAATCTGAAAATTACTACGATGTTCGTAAAAAAGAGTTTACAGATTTTGGTAAAAATAGAAATAACTTTAACAAAATAATTAAAAAATCAGATAATTTTATAGCTTATCCATTTGTTAACCAAGAAGTTTGGGTTAAACAAACACCAAAATATTATTTTGAAAACAAATCGTTTAGTTTATTTGGAAGTCTTTGGTATTATTCACAAAAAGTTGAAGCATCAAAAGCATTTTTATTTTTAAATTCATTACCGTTTAACAACACATTATTACCAAGAAATCTTTATCTTTACACTGATTCTCAAACTAACGACATACAAACTCAATTTTTTGAAAATGTTACAATAGAGTCACCAGAAATTTTAAGATTATTTGACCAAAAATCTGGTTTTATAAAAGCACCTAGGCTTTGGGTTGCTTATGTGGGTGGTATTTTATGGAGAGCCGAACAACCAAGCGACATAATTGTTTGGCAAGAAACATTTAATAACGAAACTGTCTTTACATGCCCAGCTATTAACAGCACTAGTACAATACCTTCAACAGAAGAATACATTAAAAACATAACCCCTTCTCAAACTATTAAAAAAGTAAATATCAAAGTAAACCCAATTCTTTTATCATTGCCTAAACAAGTAAAAGAAGAGTTTAAACGTGTATTTTTTGATTTTGTTACTGGTGCTGATTCAACTGTTTATACTTCATGGCCAACTTTAAAAAATAAGTTAGAAATTTGGGGTGGTACAGCTCAAGAATTCAAAACAACTTTGGATTTTATGTATTATAACATTGAAGAAGGCCAATTTAACAAAGGTAATTTTTTCCAATTTAAAAATTTAGAAAACTACAATATAGTAACGTTAAATAAAGAAAATGAAGATACTGATTATAAATACACAATGATTTTAGAATTGTATGGTAATTACAATTCAATATCTAGAATAAACAATAATGAAATTAGTGCGTCTAAGTTAATAATTGATGCTATGATGGAAGAAGTTGTTATTGCCAACAACAATCATAAAATATGGAAAAACAGCACAAGTGAAACATATGAAAATATAGTTGTTAGCTCAGATAATTTGACCAAGTATGTAAACCAAGTTAAAAGTATATTAGCCAATCAATTTGAAAATCCAACAACGCAAAAAGCAAATATTGAACAACAAATTTTTGGTACCAATAATCAAGAAGTCATAAAATTGCAATTATATAGAACATGTAAAAATATTTATGATAAGTGGATTGGAGGTGTAACGAACGAAGACCAACTAATTTATCAATGTGGTGAAACATCAACAACTTCTAGAAGAAGTATTGATGATAAACTAGCTAATGCATTAGGTAAAGAACCTAATAGTTTAATAAGTAGTTTTAGATTTGTTTCTAGGTCATTTGTTGATATTGGTGATAAATTTTATATAAATCCAATACCCATAGTAGATTTGATTAGAAATAATCCTAATGCTTCCTTTTATGATGTTGTTAGTGGTTTATTAGCGGACAATTATTTTGATTTTGTAGCGTTGCCAACATATATTGACTATACAAATGAGTTAGAATTATCTAAATTATTTCAACCATATCCAAACTACGAGCAAGCTATAGATGAAGGTGTTTGCGGACCTTCTTTTATTTGTGTTTATGTTGGTCAAAAATCTAAAAATTTAGATTTTAATAAAAGTGAAGATTCTTATTATGCTAATGATGGTTTTGATATAAGATGTCTTGAAAGTAGCATAAACGATGCTGATTTACCACAAGATTTTACAACTACTCAAGCAGATTATGAAGACCCAGTATCTGTTTTTGCTGTAAACTATTCACAACAAAATCAAAATATCTTTAAAGACATAACCCTTGACCAAAGTGAATTTACTGAAACTGCTGAATCTTTAAAAATAACTGATGATATCGCAAATAAAGGATTACAAAATAATGTTACGTTAGCAGGTCAAAACATATACAACGTATATTCGGTTAGAAGTTACAAGGCAGAGATTGAAATGATGGGTAATGCCATGATTCAACCAATGATGTATTTTCAATTGAATAATATACCTATGTTCCATGGAGCTTATATGATAACACATGTAAAACATGCTATTAAACCAAATAACATGTCAACTAATTTTACTGGTGTTAGAATAAAGAAAGCCGAAACTCCATTATTAACAGCATCTGATTTATACATGAGTTTACTTGAAGGTTTAGATTTAAATGTTGTTAATAGTAGTAGAAGCGGTGGAAATGGTGGAAATACATCAGTTAACTATATAACAAAATATTATAATGACTTGGTTATAAGCCTATCAACAAATACTATAATAGATGGTAGCATCATACCTAACAAACTCGAATTAACCAACAGAGCAACTCAAGAAATCGCAAATTGGCAAAATGGTAGATTAAAAGAGAACGATGCCGTTGATTTATTAGATGTTTATGCGCAAATAACACCTGGTTTTTCTGGTAAGGATTTTGCTTCAGATAGAACACCATGGAGTGCTGCATTTATTTCATACATAATGTTAGCTGGTGACCCTGATTTTCCTAAATCCAACCAACACTATCAGTATGTAACATCTGCTATGAAAGGTCAAAATGGTTATGAAGCCTTTCCATTGTACAGTGGATTATCAATAAAAGCGGAAGTCGGTGATTTATTCTGTAAAAAGAGAGCTGGTTCATATACCAACAGTCACTGTGATGCTATTTACAAAGTTGAAAACAATACAGCTTATTTGGTAGGTGGTAACATATCTAATACTATTTTTACTGATGAAATAACATTAGTAAATGGGTCTATTACTGATGATGTTAAGACTTCATATCAAATCCTTGTTAAAAAAACAAACAATAAGTATTATGAAGGTAAAAATTTGCTTAATGCTGGTGTTGTTTTGAGTACAAGTTATGATAATGTACCTACTGGTTTGAACGCTGATTATTGGTCACTGATAGCTGTTTGTTCTTTAGAAAATAGCACAGACCAAGGTAGATGTGATGTGGCCCAATCAATTTATAATAGATTATTGTCTGGTATTTACAAAGGCAAATCAATAAAAGAATTGGTGATAGCTGATAAACAATACGAACCTGTGGGAAGAGCTAAAAATGAATTTAGAGCAATCAATAGTAAAGAAACAGCAATAAAAGCATTTATGAAGTCTAAAAATGTTAATTATGATGTTGCTAAAAATGCTATTGAAAAAACTGAAACAGCTTTAAATAACGCCACTTTAGTCCTCAATTCTAAAAACTTTATTGGTGGAAGAACGGACTTTTACTCAACTGTATTGAAAAATAAAGAACCTTACAAGACTAATTTGGCAAATAGTGGCATAGCAACAGTAACCAGAGACAATCAAATTTTTGGTTGTTTTGTAGGACCAGCAGCTATAAAATATGGTAACACGAACCCTCCAGCTGCTGAAAAACCAAATTTTGAAAACGTCACATAATAACTTGTTAGTTTAAAGAATTATTAGTATATTTGCTAGATGATATTAGCAAACATAGTTTCAGACACCAAAATAAACGTTTCAGAAGATTTTAAAGTGGTAGACTCTTTCGATAAGATAATCGAGGGTCTACCAACTTTAATAATTGGTTATGAACGTATTAAAAAGCTTTATCCAGATTTTGACATAACTTCTAACAAAATAAATGATAAAGTTTATTGGACGTTTAAAAAGAATGAAAAAAGGGATAAACACGAAGAAGACCTTAGGTGGTTTATCAAAAAAGTGTATAGTGATTTGATAAACAAATTGAGTTATGTTTTCGTTGACCCGATTCAATATCAAAAAAAGACACTTATAAAAATCCTTAGAAAGATATTTTCATCCAAAAACATCATCACTTATCAACACGATAATATGATTTATATTTATACCAACAACTTGATATTTGGTGTTGATTTGAAATTGTTAAAATTTATCGGATTAGATATTGAAAAAATAAAAACGAAGATAAAGTCAATAAGTACAGTCTTTTTGGTCAAAGATGAAATACTTATAGAATACAAAAACATTATAACTTTTTTTGACGACAAAGTTAGATATTTACCTTATTTGTATTCTATAAAAAATGAACAAAGTAACATTATTAGCATGCTTCATATTTCCTGAGAGAATTGAATGGTTTTTAGGTTACCTAAAAACCAAATTCGGCATTGAAAAAGATAAAGTTTTTTGTTACAAAAACATAGAAGATGAAAGCAAATTCATAGTAACCTTCAAATTAACCATTCCAGAAGGTAAAAAACTTAACTTAAAAGAATTATTCCCAAGTGCAATACCTATTCACAAAAAAGGTAATGCGATATACACCATAAATGCGCTAAATAAACTAATAGAGGAAAAGCTAGGTGGTGAACATGGTAATATAGACCATAAATCTTTCAAAATTAATTGGGATGAATATCAAAACAAGATGATTCTACTAAATGGTAAAGAATTGTCTATTTTCAGCATTGACAGGGTTTTTTAACCATTCCAGGATATTTATATAAAAATAACAAGCTTTATATAATTAAGTTATGGAAAATAAAAATACAGAAGCATTGAACAAAGCTTTGGACGCTATGTTAGAAAACAATCAGGACCCTAATATGGATTGCTCAAGCGGTGTTTGCGTTATCAAGGGTGATAAAAGTTTGATTGAAAGAATCAATAAAAAAATCATAACAGAAGACGGAAGACAATTATTGTTTTAAACCATGAAAAAAAGATTTAACCCAGAATTATTAAAAGAAGAGCTTAACAAGTTTAGATTATTGTCTGAGTATGATTTCTATACCGAGAAAAAAGAAGCACCTACATACAAAGATGACGAAACGTTATCAGAAGTAGACGAAGAACCAGCCGATAACGAAGCCCAAGCTGAACCAGCACCTACAGATAATATGGCAGGTGGTGATATGGCAGGTGGTGATATGGCAGGTGGTGATATGGCAGGTGGTGAAGAAATGACAACTGATATACCAGAACCAGAAGGCGAAGAAGCTGGTATGGATGATATGGGTGCTGAACAACCTATGGAAGAACCAGCTGGTGATGAAATTGAAGTTGATGTAACCTCACTAGTTAAGGGTTCTGAAGAAGCTAAACAAGCTGCTGATAAAGCAACTCAAAATACTGAAATGTTATTACAAAAATTTGGTGAGTTAGAATCACGTTTGGCTAACATGTCTGCGATTACTGACAAGATACAGAATTTAGAACAAGAAATCATCAAACGTAATCCAACACCAGTAGAAAAATTAGAAATGAGGTCTCTATCATCTTACCCTTTCAATCAAAAATTAACTGATTATTGGGCTGATAAAGAAGGACAATATGACGTTATGGGTAAAAATGAACCTAAAGAATATATCCTTAAGAAGGACGATGTAGACGCAACATATAGTGATGCGTCAATCCAGAAATCGTTTACCACTGACACAAACGACTTTGATGAAGAAGACATATCAGACTATTATGAAGAAAACATTTAAAAGGGCCCCGAAAGGGGCTTTTTTATTTTACTTGCATCTTTGAAAAAACCTTCGTATATTTGTAAAACTAGATTGAAAATTTGCACGAAAAACTTGTAAAAAGTACTTGACTTTTCTGACTTTTTTCGTATATTTGTGTATAAGTTTACATTGAAAAATAACAAACAACTATATATTAAATTTTTTTAAAAATGAGTGAACAAAACAACGCTTTAGCAGCAATGTTAGAGCAGTACGAAGCTAACAACAAGCCTAAGTACGAAAAGAAAACAGACAAGGTTTACGACCTTAAAAACTACTTTAACACTTACATAAAAGAAGGTGTTAAGTCTGCAACCAAAACAATCAGAATTCTTCCAGCAGAAAACGGTTCTCCGTTTGTTGAGATGTACGGTCACAAGATTCAAGTTGATGGTGAATGGAAAACATTCCCTTGCTTGAAGCACGAGAAAGAAGAGGCGTGTCCATTTTGCGAAGCACGTGAAGCTTTATTGGCGACTGGTGAAGAATCTGACAAAGAATTGGCAAAGAAGTATAACGCACGTATGATGTACGTTGTAAAGGTTATCGACAGAGACCATCCTGAAGAAGGTGTTAAGTTCTGGAGATTTAACCACGACTACCGTAAGGAAGGTATTTACGACAAAATCATCGGTGTGTTGAACGCCATCAAGAAGGATGTTACACACCCAGAAACTGGTCGTGACTTGGTGTTGACAATCAATCGTAACCAAAACAACGTTCCAGTTGTATCTGCGGTTGCATCTTTGGACCCATCACCACTATCAGAAGATAAAGACCAAGCAGCTGCGTGGTTATCTGATGACAGAACATGGGAAGATGTTTATTCAGTAAGAAGCTATGATTACTTAGCTATTATTGTTAAGGGTGGTACGCCAGTATGGGATAAGGACGCTAAGTGCTTTGTTGACAAGGCTACGTTAACAGACGAGTCTGATGAAGCTAGCAACTTGGATTCTGAATTGACCATGGGTGTTGAAAATGTAAAAGCAAATGTAGTTGCTTCTACAGCTGAAGTTTCTGCTCCAGAAACAACAACTGAAGATGACGGTGATGATTTGCCTTTCTAAACATTAAATGTTTTATCAAACAATCAAGGGTGAGAAATCGCCCTTTTTTGTTCTAAAAATAACAAGTATCAAAATTAAAAATTAATGGCTAAAAAACCAACAAAAAATCCGATAGAAAAAAAGGATTTTGATTTATCAAATTTTAAAAAAACCAATAACTTAAATTCCACAGTAAAAGAAAAAGAATTATCATGGATACCTCTTTCACCAGCATTTCATGAAGCTGTAAAATTACCAGGTATTGCCAGAGGTTACATGTCAAGTTTTAGAGGTTACTCAAACACTGGGAAATCAACTGCTATGTACGAAGCTGTGGTAGGATGTCAAAAAATAGGTGATTTGGCTGTAATAATTGAAACTGAAGGTAACTGGAATTGGGAACACGCTAGAAACATAGGTGTTAAATTTAATGAGGTTGCGGACGAAGAAACTGGTGAAGTCATCGACTACGAAGGTGACTTTATTTTTGTAAGTGGTGATGATTTGTACGAAATGTATAAGTGTTTCGATTATTCAAACGGAAAAATGGGTACCAAACCACTTAGAGGTGAACCATTGATTGATGACGTTGCGAAGTTTATCACTGAAATGTTAGACAAACAAGAAGCTGGTGAGTTACCTAGAAATCTTTGTTTTTTATGGGACTCTGTGGGTTCTTTAAATGGTTTCAAGATGGTTTCATCAAGTGCGTCTAACAACCTTTGGAACGCTGGTTCTGTCGAAAGTGCTTTCAAAGCAATCATCAATCATAGAATTCCTTCAACTAGAAGAGAAGGTAAACCATACATCAATACTTTTGCTGTTGTTCAAAAAATTTGGTATGATAGCCAAAACATGGTTATCAAACACAAAGGCGGTGAAGCATTCTTTTATGGTCCTAGGCTTATATTCCATTTTGGTGGTGTATTATCTCACTCAACTGAAAAATTAAAAGCGACTTCTGGTGGTAATACTTATCAGTTTGGTATAGCAACGAAAATTAAGTGTGAAAAAAACCAAATCAATGGTATTGAAGAACACGGCAAAATAGCATCAACACCACACGGTTATTGGAACCCAGATAAAATCGAAGACTATAAAAAAGAACACAGAGATTTTATCATGAAACATTTGAACACTAGCTTGGATGACTTTATCATTGAAAAAGAAACCTTGAGAGGTGGAGTTGAAGAAGATTCTGGAGAATAACCTCATAAAACAAAAATATGAACAAACGACCACCACGTAACGGTGAACAAAAAGTTAAAACTAAAAACATATTATTGGTAGATGGAAATGCCCTATTTAAAGTAGGGTATTTCGCTGCCAAGAATACATACAATTCAAATGGTCAACACATAGGTGGATTGTATTCTTTTTTGACGATTCTAAGAAAAATATTAACTGAAGACCTTTACCATAGGGTATATGTTTTTTGGGATGGTAATTTTAGCGGAAAACTAAGATATGAAATCTACGAACCGTATAAAAGCGCTAGAGGTAAAGATTACGTCAATGGAACTCAACCAATAGACGAAAATGAATTAATTCAAAGAAAGTTGGTATGGGAATATCTAAATGAAACCTATGTTAGACAACTCATGGATGATGTTGTTGAAAGCGATGATTTCATTGCTTACTATTGCAAAACCAAAGCACCTAATGAAAAAATCACTATCGTTTCAAACGACAGAGATTATGTTCAGCTGATATCCAATGATGTACGAGTTTATTTTTTGGATTTGAAAATTTATGTTGATTTATCCAACTATTCTTCGTATTTTTGCTATCATCAGGGTAACGCTGTCTTGCTTAAAACAATGATAGGTGACAACAGTGATTCTATAAAAGGAATTAAAGGTTTGGGTGAAGATAAGTTGTTATCTTTATTCCCTCAGATGAAAGAACGAGTATTAACTTTAAACGAAATAATTGATGAAGCTAAAAGACAACAATTAGAACGAACTACCAACAAAAAGAAACCCCTTGTTATATTGGATAATATTGTTAATTGCGTAACAGATGGTCCACAAAAAGAAAAAATTTACGAGATAAATGAAAAGCTAGTAAATCTTTCCAGACCTATGTTAACTGAGAATGCAGTGAGGGAGATAGAACATTTAAAAGAAGGTACCTTGGACTCATCGGGGAGAGACCTTAAGAATGTTATTACTATGATGAAAAGAGATGGGTTAGATAAAGCTTTAGGTGAAACAAGATTTTCTGATTTCTTGATACCATTCAAAAAGCTTATTGATAGAGAAAACAATTTTTAACCAATAAACAAACAACAAATGACAACAACTAAAAGTTTTACTTTTGAGCCTAGAAAATTAGAGGACCAAAGATTTGAATTCGTCCTTTATATCAACAATCACATTATATGTCAACGATATTTTCATATTAAAGATTTCGATGATAAATTTGTGAATTTAGAAAACATCAAAACCATGATGGACAATTTAACTGGTGTCAATATTGACGGCAGTAGTCAAATGGGTATAATCCCAAATTTTCTAAAAGAAAAATCAGTTGATTTTTTGTGGGCCACATACAACCCATATTCACCAACACAAGAACAAAATACAAAGTCAATTTTTGACAAAATTGATAATTTCCAATTTGAGGTAAAAATAGACAGAAAGGTAGTCGCTAAATCTGTTTTTTCTGGTAATCTATTCCAACCAAAAGTTAGGTATGCTGTGGATATAAAAGAGATTATCCCCTCAATAATGTCTGAAATAAGGTATTTTTTGAGCGAAAAAAAATAATATGAAATGGTTGCGAAAGCAACCATTTTGTTATATTTATTATAACATGTTTTTAAAAATTATATAAGTAAATGGCAAAAGTTAATAGAGATAATTTAGGGTATTTAGGATTTGATTATCAAGCAAGATTAATGGCTCAGTTATTAACTGATAGTAAATTCGCTAACTCGATAATCGACATCGTAGACCCAAATTATTTCGAAGACCCATACTTAAGAGTTATAGCGGCTGAAATAAAAGAAGCCAAAGCGAAAGATGATATCATACCTGATATTGAAAGTATTAGGTTCAGACTGTTAGAAGATGTTAAAGATGAAATGCAACAAAAGTACGTCATCAAACAACTAGAAAAGGTCAAAGAAGCTAGCTTGCATGATAGTTTTAAAGTGCAAGACATAGCTATGAAATTCTGCAAACAACAAGAATTAAAGAAATCCATTAAAGAAATCCAAAAAATCATTGACAAAGGTAACATTGATGACTACGAAGAATGTGAAACCATTCTAAGAAAAGCATTAGAACATGGTGACAACAAAGATGATGGTATGGCTATTTTCGATAATATCGAAGATGTGCTAGTAGACGATTTCAGACGACCAATAAGGACTGGAATCAATGGTTTGGACGAATATATGGATGGTGGCCTATCAAAAGGCGAATTAGCGGTTATTTTGGCTCCATTTGGTGTTGGTAAAACAACAATGATGACAAAATTAGCTAACACGGCCATGAATGATGGTTACAAAGTTTTACAAATCTTTTTTGAAGATAACCCTAAGGTTATTCAAAGAAAACACTTATCATGTTGGACTGGTATTGAACTTAATGCACTGGCTCTTCACAGAGATGAAATTCGTGTTAAGTATAACGAAATAATGGAGAAGGCCAAAGAAACCAAGGGAATGATTAAACTCAAAAAATTCCCTAGTGATGGTACAACAATTCCAATTATTAGACAATACATCAGAAAACTGATAGCACAAGGTTTTAAACCAGATATTGTTTTGTTAGATTACATCGACTGCGTTCAACCATCAAAGAATTTTGATGATGCGAATGTTGGCGAAGGAAGTGTGATGAGACAATTCGAATCAATGTTGGCAGAATTAGACATAGCTGGATGGACAGCGGTGCAAGGTAACAGAAGTTCCATAAAAGCAAACGTAGTAGAAGCGGACCAAATGGGTGGTTCTATCAAAAAAGGTCAAATTGGACACTTCATCGTGTCAATAGCAAAAACACTTGACCAAAAAGATAACGGAACCGCTACAATGGCCATACTTAAATCACGTTTTGGTAAGGATGGTATCATATTCGAAGATATAACCTTTGATAACTCTAGAATTCAGATTGATATGGGTCAAAGCAAAGGCGCTAGGACCAAAACAGAGTTTAAAAAAGATGTTGAGATATCACAACAAGCTAGGGTTAACACTGTTTTTGAAGCTATGCAAAATAGGCGTCAAGCATTAAACGGTTTAACAGCCGAAGAATAAAAAAAAAATAAAAAAAATGTACTTAAAAGATAAAACATTAAAAAAACGCTACTCCATTTTTCCAATCGTACACAACGATTTGTGGCAAATGTATAAAAAGGCTGAAAGCCAAACATGGGTTGCTGAAGAAACTGACCTAAGCAAAGATAAGTTCGATGAACTTAAAGATAATGAAAAAACCTATTTGAAAAACATCTTAGCATTCTTTGCAATTTCAGATGGTTTGGTTATCGACAACTTGGCAACCAACTTCCTGAATGAAGTTGAAATCCTAGAAGCACAATACTTCTATGGTCATCAAACATTCATTGAACAAGTTCACGCAAACGGTTACTCGTTGTTAATTGACACGTTCATCAAAAACTTGGTTGAAAAGGATGAATTGTTCAATTCAATGGAAACCAACATGGCCGTTGCAAAGAAAGCTGAATGGGCTGAGAACTGGATTCAACACCCATCATTTGCACATAGATTATTGGCTTTTGCTTGTGTTGAAGGTATTGCATTCTCAAGCGTATTCTCTGGTGTATTTTGGTTTAGAAGCCGAAATAAAATGCCTGGTTTGGCAGCGATGAATGAACTTATTCTTAGAGATGAAACATTCCACTATGAATTTGCTTTAAATCTTTACAACAATTACTTGAAAGACGAATACAAACTCTCAACTGATGAAATTAGAAACATAATCTTAGGATGTTATGATGTAGAAAAAACGTTTGTTGAAGAAAGCATGCCAGACGGTCTTCAAGGTATTACCAAAGAAGATATGGTTAAGTATGTTCAATACGTTACTGACATTGTTCTTAATGACTTCGGTTGCGAAAGAGAATTTATGGTTAGTAATCCACTAGAATACATGTCTAGAATAGGATTATCTTCTAAAAATAACTTCTTTGAAAAAAGAGAAGGTGAATATACCAGAGTTGAAATTCCAACCAATATGGATGGTATTTTTGATGAAGAATTTTAAAAAATAACAGATATGAGAATACTTAAAAGAGATAAAACAACACAGGCATTTATGCCAAACAAGATTCTTAGTAGAATCAAGACACAAGCAGTAGGTCTTAAAGTTGATAGTGACTCGTTATTCCAAGAAGTTATACCTTTGATTAGCGACAATATCACAACGACTGAAATTGATGAAATAATCGCATTTAAAGCAGCTGATAAAATCATCCAACATCCAGATTATTCACTTCTAGGTGGACGCATATTGCTTAGCCGTCAATCTAAATTGATTGGCAAAGAGTTGCAACCAGTTGATTTGACTTATGATTTCTTTGCAGCGACAACCTTTTTGCAGAAGTATTCAATGAGAGATAACAACAAAACTCCAATTGAATTACCTTCATGCATGTATGAACGTGTTGCAAATTATTTACACGGTAACAATGAAGCTGAAAAGGCAGAACTGTTAGAAGAACTTAAATCAAAGAGAGCCAACTTTGCGACACCAACATACACCAATGCTGGTATTGAAAAGAGAGGTGGTATGATTAGTTGTAACCTAACACATTTGGAAGATGATTCATTTGAAGGTATTGAAAATACACTTACAAAGATTTCATCGGCATCTAAAGAAGGTTCAGGTATTGGTTTGCTTATTGACCCACTTAGAAGCAAGGAAAGCATCGTAGAATCGTTCCAAGGCAACGCTGGTGGTGTTGTTAGATTGGCCGACATGGTTCAAGGAAAAATGAGATTCTATAAGCAAGGTTCACGCTCTGGAAGCTGTGCCTTGTATCTTTCGTTATGGCATAAAGATATTTTTGATTTCTTGGAATTGACATTACCTATTGGTGACGAACAATTAAGAACCAGAGATTTGTTTACAGCTGTAATAATAAACGATTTGTTTATGAAGAAGCTAGAAAAGGGTGAGGATTGGTATGTGTTCTGTCCTAATGACCTTAAAAAAGCTGGTTTGAAACCTCTTTACAATCTTTGGGGTGATGAGTTTGATGCCGAATACGAAAAGGCTGTTGAAATGGGATTGGGTAAGAAAGTAAATCCAAAAGAAATCTTTGACTCAATTGTTAAATCACAAGTTGAAAGTGGTAGACCATACGTGATGTTTAAAGACAATGCAAATAGACGCAATATGCAAAGAAACATTGGTCCAATTAAGCAATCTAATTTGTGTATTGAAATCATGGAAGCTTCAAAACCTAAATACACACCACAATGTACCCTAGCATCCATCAACTTGGCCGAACACGATAATTTAAAAACAATAGCTAAATCAACAAGAGTGTTGGTTAGAGCTTTGAATAGAGTAATTGATGTAAATAAGTGGAGTGATGACTGGAGCCAAAAAGCTGGTGTTGACCAAAGAGCTTTGGCGATAGGTGTTGCAGGTATGGCTGACTTCTTTGCCAAAAAGAAAATTTCTTTTGAAAGCGAAGAAGCTAAGAAATGGAACAATGATATACTTGAAACTATGTACAAGTCAGCGGTTATTGAATCAATGACATTGGCTGAAGAAAAGGGTGAAAATTATCCAGCATGGAAAGGTAGTCCATATTCTAAGGGTGAAACATACATCGAAGGATGGTCACCTAAGCCACAAGGAGAGCCAATACCGATGTATAATAGCTTGTTGTTAGGTTTGATGCCTACAGCTTCTTCAGCCATCCTATTGGGCGTATTTGAGTCGTTTGAACCTATTGGTTCTAACTTGTTTACTAGAAGAGTTGGTCAAGGTGAGTTTTTGATTGTCAACAAGTACTTGGTTACTGAATTGATTGAAAACGACCTATGGGATTCTGAAATGATTGACAAGGTAATTAAAAACAAGGGTAGCATTCAAAATATTGTTGAAATACCTGAGGATATCAGAATGAGATACAAAGAGGTTTGGGAAATTCCACAAAAAGCCTTGTTGGATTTAGCAATCATAAGAAACAAGTATGTAGACCAATCTCAATCGTTGAATGTTTACCATGCTGATGCCAAATATGGAAAGATAGCTAGTGCTTTGATGTATGCGTGGAAAGGTGGGTTAAAGACAGGTGTTTATTACACTAGAACCAAGTCTAAGTTAGAAACCAACACCAAATTAGCAACAACTCAGATAACAATGAATGATAAAAAACCAAAAGATAGCCAGTTCGAGTGTTTTGGCTGTAGTGCGTAAGAACACAAAATAAATCAAAAGGGGCCTGTTTGGGCCCTTTTTTATTTGTATATTTACTTACAAAAATTATTTCTTATTATATTTATGTAAAAATGAAAAATGGCTAACGGAAAATTTATCAATATAACTTACCCTTTTAAGAACAGCCCAAAAGGTTTTTTCTTAGATTTAACCACTACTGACAATCAAGCAATAAAGTCAGATTTAATGCATTTGATATTAACTAGAAAGGGGCAAAGGTTATATAATCCAGATTTTGGTACGAATCTATTACAATTTATATTTGAACCAAATGACAATTTAACTTTCAGTCAAATCAAACAAGAAATAACAGATGTTGTAAAAAAATATTTACCTAGTTTACAAATTAATGAAATTAGTGTAACGGAATCAGAAGAAAGCGAATATGCTGCTGTTTTAAGGATTGATTATTCAATCACTGATGATGTATTTACAACAACAGATTTTGTAATCATAAATATATAACATGGCAAACACAGGTATAAATTACACATCAAGAAATTTTGCAGACATTAGGGCTGATTTAGTAGATTTAGTTAGACAATATTATCCAGATATTTTTAACGATTTTAATGATGCATCAGTAGGTATGATGTTATTGGAATTGAATGCAGCTGTCGGAGATATGCTATCATTTAATACCGATAGAATGTTTCAAGAAACACAGATAGACTATGCTCAAGAAAGAAAATCAGTTTTATCTTTAGCGAGAACCTTTGGTTTAAAAATTCCAGGAAAAAGACCAAGTGTTACATTGGTTGACTTTTCAGTTACAGTACCAGTTTTTGGTGATACCTTCGATATCAGTTATGCACCAATTATTAGAGCTGGTTCACAAGTAACTGGTGCTGGTAAAGTATTCGAAACAACAAACGATATTGACTTTAGTAGTCCATTTACAATAGGCGGTATACCAAATAGAGTAATAATACCTAATTTTGATGCTAATAATAACTTGATAAATTACACACTAACTAAAAGAGAAATTGTAACAAACGGTTTTAGCAAAGTTTTTAAGAGAGTTATAAACATAAACGATGTAAAACCATTTTTAGAAATTGTGTTACCTGACAGCAATGTACTCTCAATTGATTCAGTTATTTCATTACCAGGCACCAGCTTCACTACAGACCCAACATTAGACCAATTTTTAAACTTAGATAATCAATGGTTTGAAATGGAAGCTTTGGCTGATGATAAAATTTTTGTAAAAGATAATTCTGGTGTTAGTGATAACTACGGTGTAACACCAGGAAAATGGATTTCAACAACTAAAAAATTCATAAGTGAGTATACTGACTTAGGGTTTTTAAAGTTAATATTTGGTGCTGGTACAAAAGATACTAGTAGTCTTTGTGATTTTGATACAAATACAGCCCTAGTAAATCAAATAGGTGATTTTATTAATAACATGTCTTTAGGTGAAGTACCTTCAGCTAACTCTACAATTTTTGTTAGATATAGAGTTGGTGGTGGTGCCGATAGTAACCTTGGACCGAATGTTATTACAAATTTAGGTATCGTAAATATGATTATTAATGGACCTAACCAAACAATAAATTCAGCTGTAAGGTCTTCATTAACTGTAAATAATTCATTCCCAGCTTTAGGTGGTAAAAACGAACCTAGTATTGATGAAATAAGGTATTTGGTCAAATACAATTTTTCAGCTCAAAATAGATGCGTTACCATCAAGGATTACCAATCTAGAATTGCTCTTATGCCTGGAGTTTTTGGTGTTCCGTTTAGAAGCGGTGTTTTTGAAGAACAAAATAAGATAAAAATATATATTTTAGGTTTAGATGAAAATTCTAAATTAACAAATACATCGACTAGTGCTTTACGAAACAATATTGCTACTTATCTATCAAATTATAAAATGTTAAATGACTATATTCAAATATCTAATGGTAGAATAGTTAATTTAGGTTTTGAAGTTGACTTATATGTTGATAAAAGACAACCACAATCTCAGATTATATCTCAAGTTATTAATAATATTCAACAATTTATGGATATAAATAAGTATCAAATGGGTGATAACATTTATATGTCATCATTGATTGAAACTATTAACAATGTTGGGGGTGTATTAAACGTTATTGATTTAAGGGTTTATAATAAAGTCGGTGAAGGATTATACAGTTTAAATGAAATATCTCAACCATATTTTGATGCTGAAACTAGACAGATTGATTTGACAACAGATTTTACTCTTTTTGGTGAACCTACCACTATGTTTGAAATAAAATATCCAGATATCGACATAAAAGTAAGGGTAAAATAACCTTTATTTTTTAAATAAAAAGTTTTATAATCTAAATAAAAATGAGCTGTAACTGTAAAAATGATAAAACTATTGATTCAATGATTGATGATAATGGTCAAAAAAGTAAATCAATAAATGTTGTAAAATATACATTAAAAATAATGGCGTTTTTTATTTTTTTAACATTATCACCCATTATCTTTTTAGCCATGGTATGGTTAGGATTTAAGTTATTGGTCTTAAATGATTCAATAGATATTAGACCAATGTTACAATTTGCTGCTGATAAATTAAGAAACGATAAAAAATACGATGAATTTGATATATCTGAATTAGATGAAAATGATTTAGTGATGGTAGATGTCGAAGACATAACTAATATAAAATAATAATTTATGTCGAATACAATTAGAATAAAAACAACACCAAACGGTGATGATAAATATTTGAAGGTAAAGTTAGACCAAAAGTTTGATTTTATTGAAATTTTATCGCTTAAAATTTCACAAGAAGAAGCTTACGAAAAATTTTGTTCTGACTATGGTGCCATTGTAGGTAGGGTAGTAGTAAACAGTGGTTTTGGTGTACCAAACGCTAAAGTCAGTGTATTCATACCAATAGATGATATTGATAAAAACGATACAAACATAAAAAACCTATATCCTTATGAAATTGTAAACGACAAAGATTTAGATGGTGTTAGATATAATCTTTTACCTAAACAATCAGAAAACAATAATTCGTGTTATACACCAGTAGGCACATTTCCTACAAAAAGAGAAATTTTAGATAATGATTTAATCTCTTATGTTTATTGTAAGTACTATAAATTTACAACAACTACTAATTATGCTGGTGACTTTATGATTTTTGGTGTACCAGTAGGAACACATATAGTGCATGCTGACGTTGACATATCAGACATAGGTTTATTATCTCAAAGACCATATGATTTAATAGCCCAAGGCGCTCCTAATAAAATTTTTGATAGCTCTACTAAATTTTCTAAAAATACAAATTTAGATAAACTGCCACAAATAAAAACATTTAACATAGGTGTTAATGTACAACCATTTTGGGGTGATTTAGAAAATTGTGAAATTGGTATCACTAGAGTTGATATTGATTTAAACTATAATCTAGTACCATCAGCTATTTTTATGGGTAGTATTTTTGGGGACCAAGAAAAAAACAGTGTTAATAAAAATTGTAGACCTAGAGCTGATTTGGGTGAATTGTGTGAACAAATAACCAATGAAGGGACAATAGAAATACTTAGAAAAACAATTGATGGTACTACAGAATTGTTTTTTGTAAACGGTGGAAACGTTATTGATGAAAATGGTTCATGGGCTTTTCAAGTACCAATGAATTTAGATTATGTAGTTACTGACGAACAAGGTAACTTAACATTATCTGATGACCCGTCAATAGGTATACCAACTAGGTCTAGAGTTAGATTTAGAATCGGTATGAACGATACTGGTGGTCTAGGTAGACTTAGAACAAGAGCTAAATATTTGGTTCCTAATAATCCATTGACAGAAGATGAAATTGATTATAATTTCGATGATTCAACAAAAGAAAGTAGTTTTAGAAATTTATATTGGAACAAAGTTTATAGTGTTAGTAATTTTATACCTAGATATCAAAAACTTAATTCAGATAGACCACAAAAAGTAAGAACCTTTACAGGTATTAAAAGCGTTGATGATTGTGTTGGTGATAAAACACCATTCCCTTACAACAGGATTGATACCAATATCAATCCTATATTTTCTATAATATGTTTAGTTGTAAAGCTGATAACTTTTTTGGTTTCATTTTTAAACTCATTAGTTATACCTTTGATAAATTTAGTTTTAGGACTAATATATGATATTATAAATGAAGTAATAATTGGAACGATTAACCTTATTATTGACGCTGTAAATACTATACCAGGAATTAATATCAATGAAATACCTACTGTAGAAGAAAATTATATCCCATGTGTTTCAATTCAATGCCCGTCAGAAACAGGTCCTTATTTTGCACCTGGATGTAACCCTAATAATATTTTGGACGATGGTGAAGCTTATGATGCAGCTAACAGCCCAGATTTTTATTGTCAAACAGGTCCTTGTTTAGGTGATACCGCAGGTTTAGATGACTGTATAGCATTTCAAATGGCTGAATCTTTAAATCTATACAATTTAGATTTTTATAATGATTGGATTAACGGAACGCTTTATGCATTTTTAGTCAAATATAAATTAAAAGCCAACGGTAAAGAAAAATTCTGTGAATATGATTGTGATAGCGGTAGTGGTGTTGATGGAGATGAAAATGGTTCACCAGATAATAATTGTACTAACCAGCTTATTTTAGACACACTCTATCCAACAGTGTTTGAGAATAATGTTCAAGATACTTTTAGATTTGTTGGTCCAGTACCAGAGGGTTTAATTAAAAAAAATGATGATGTTTTGTATTATGCTGCATCATTACGTGATGCGTCTTTAAAATTATTTGCAACTGACATAGTTTCATTAGGTTCGGTTTTTGAATGTGATTGGCAAGGAATACCAAAAATTCAACAGTATCTTACACCAACAAGTTATAAATTACCACCTGTAATTTCTGAAGTTGACGATTCAGGTAACGAAGTTTTAGAAACTGGTATGGTTGAATTGACCTCATATGGTAATGTGATATCAAATGGTTTGTTTTTTTCAGTAAATTGTTTGGGATTACATGTTAACCCTAGACAAGCACTAAACATTAGACACATTTGTGAAATGTTTGTCGAAACAGACCAAGCCATAGAAGACCCTTCTACCAACCAAATTTTAGAATATGCTGATGGTATTATTGGTAGCAAAGATATTGACGACAATTTAGGAACTCAATTTAGAGACATATTTTTACGTTTAAACACTGGTGTTGAAACATTAGAAACGTATGTTGAAGCTGAAGTAGATAGTGCTTTTAATTTAAATAATTTGGAATTTTATGATTTTGCAACTACTTTTAATAATGGTGTAGACTATAGAATTTTTAGAGCTTATCCATCTTATGCTGGTGGTCAATATGGCCAACCTAACAATTCTTACTACATGTATTTTGGTCTAGTACCTGGTAAAACTTCTGTAGATTTATTAAATCAAAATTATTTTAGTGAATGTTCAACACCAGTAAATCCAACATTTATTATTCAATCTGATAGTACTGGTGACATAAATCAAAATGGTGGTGGTACCATTACATTTGTTTTATTAAATGGTTTTGGACCGTTTACTTATACTATTACAGGGCCAAATAACTACACTTTAACAGGTGTGTTAAATTCTGACCCATCAAGTGACCCACAAACAGCCACATTAGAAATAACTGGATTATATCAAGGAAATTACACGATAGTAGTTACAGATTCATTAGGTAACCCAGCAAGTCAAAATGTTTTTGTTAGTGGTCCAATACCATTATCAGCATTCATTCAAGTAAGTCAAAATGATACTAGTTTAGATACTGAAAATGGACAAATAACTATAAGCAATGTAGTCGGTGGAACTTCACCTTATTATTTTGAAATTAATGATGGTTTAGGGGCACCAGTAGGTTCACCATCTAGTGGTCAAATAACTAACTTACCTTTGGTAATATCTAACTTAGGTGCTAACACAACAAATGGTTACACTGTAATAATAACTGACTCAATTGGTAATACATATGAGGAAACTGGTTTAATTATGACTGGTGTTGATGCTTTAGCAGTAACTGCTGATGTTTCACCTACCACATGTTACAATGGAACTGATGGTAGTATAAATTTAAATATTACTGGTGGTTATCCACCATATACTATTGTGACAACTGGGCCTAATAATTTCACTAGTTTAGCTACATTTTTAGGTGCTATAGGTGCTGGTACTTATTATACGAATATAATCGACTCACAGGATAACCAAGTTCAAATAACCAATGTTATAACTTCGCTAAACCCACAAATGATAGTTGAAGCGAGCACACCTCAAGATTTATTAAAACAGTGTGACTCACTGAATCATTACATTAGATTCTATGTTACGTCTGGTTTACAACCTAATTCAACTGCATACATATCTTACCAACTAGATAATGGACCGTTTATTAACACTTCACTACCATTTATTTCTAGTTCAGAATTTTTACAATTAATAATACCTAAAAATTTATTTGCGTTAAATATTAAGATTAAAATTAGCAATTCACCAAACTATGAATGCTTTAGTAACACAATAACAATAAATAAACAGTCAGTAGCAACTCCAATATCTAATCTAGCAATTGTAGGTACAAATACAAACATAGCTGGACCTAATTGGGAATACGATGTTGATGTTACTGGTGGTATTTTACCTTACTCTAGTATAGTTATTAGAGACTTGGCGAATAACTTGATTTATAATTCAACAACAAACCCACAATACTTGGTATCAACTGTTAATGGTTCAAATGGAAGTAGCTACATATTCCAAATGCCATTTAATGGAATAAAAGTTAGGGTTACAGATAACGTTGGTTGTGAACATGAACAAACAATACTTTAGTAATGGATATTAAAAGATTAAAATCTAGATTAACTGTTGAAAATTCAAAAAATTCGGTTAATACTGATACATTTTTAAAAATTAATATTGATGGTGAAGAAAGACTCTTACCACCAGGAGATATTTTAAACATAGTCAATTCTGGTGATGTTTTTAACAAAGAAAGGCAAAATAGTTTTCAATATAGAATTTTAGGTGGTATTAATTTGACAGCGAGTAATGCTCTTTTTAATTTATCTGATAATTCTTATACTGATTTATATACATGGAAAGGTTTTAATTATTTTGACCCAGAAACTTTAAGTTACAGATTCAATTCTTCAATATATCCAAATGTTATAAATAAAAGTTTAAAAGAACAAAATGGATGGTTTGGTTATTTTGACCCTGATTTAACTAGTAGAGGTTTTTGTAACTTTTTTGATATGGAACCTAAAAAACAACGATTTTCTTTTTTACCAGATATAAATCCATTCCATAATTTAAATAACGACCCAGTTAATAATTGGGAACTAACTATTACCTATCCAGCTTCAATTGATAGTGGTCATACCATGGTTAATGGTGGTTTACTTATAGTTGATGCAATTCCTGTGGTATTTTCGAATAGACAAATGACGGCTTTTGCTATACCTTGTTTACACAATTTAAATATAGGTGATTCAGTGATGATTTCAGGTACCAACGGATATGATGGTGAACATGTAGTTGTTAGAACAGGTATGCAAGATGGTAGTATGAAAGAATTTTATTTTGTTATTGATATCCCATCTACTGGAACCGTATCAGCTAACTCTAGAATGAAAAAACTTTTTGGTGGTATTGAATCTAAATATTACTTTAGAAAATTTAGAAAGGTTACCACAAATAGCGGTATGATGATTAATAAAAACGACTACAATATTTACAAGTTAGGTTTTAGCCAAAACTATTTTAATGAAGATTTGGTTCAATTCATATTTAACGAAGATATTAATGTAAAAGATTTAAAAGATAACTTAGGAAGACCTATTTCTGAGCTATACCTTACTTTAATTAAAACAAACAGTAACAATTTATTTGGTTTGGTATCATCTGGTATTGAAACACCATTCATACCTAAGTTAAACACAAGCGAATTCAACACTTATCTTTTGGATATACCTGTTATAAATAAAATTCATAACTCAACTACAAATACACCATTTATTTCTCACATTCCATTAGAATCAGATGTTACGTTCACGAACAACAATAACGATTTTTATGGTGATTTGGTTGAGTATAATGAAAATCAATTAAAAGAAACAGTATTAGCAGAAGTTCACCATAGATTCAATACTTTAAATAGAGAAACACCTAACCAAAGTATGACATATTATGTAAACCCAACAACCCAAAATACAATTGAGTTAGGACCTAGACAAGAAGGATATTACTATAAGGCACATAATCTAATTCAAATTAGACAGTTTTCAAATTATATTGAGCAGGGTGATAGTTTTACTATTGATATACCAGATTACGCTGTAAGATTAGATGGAGATAGATATGTGTGGAGAGATTTGGTTGACATTGGTTTTATACAATTAGGTGAAGATGTGTTAAATTATCCTTTTGTAAATGGTAGACACTATCTATATAACAATTTTTGTTTGAATTTAAAAAGACAAGACCCTTTTGGTTTGTGGGAACTTTACTATAATAAATTTCCAGCTGACCCAGTTGGTGTTACGATTACAGACAAATTTACAATAAACTTACCAGAAAATGTTTGTTAACAATTATCAAATAAATATAAAAACATTAGCTAGTGGTACCACAGCTACTACTATAAATTTACCCATATCTTTAGAGTATCAACTAGTTGACCAAGAAGAATTGGTACAGAAAAAATTTGTTGATGTAGAGGTAGAAAAAAATATAAACCCTATAATTGATTATGAAAAAATAAGATTTAAACCATTAGATTTAAATGATAAAGAATTGGACAAGATAATTTATAAAGTTAACTTTACGAATGGTACAACATATGCAAATATAGGTTTTAGCAATGAAGACATTAGGTTAAAAAAAGAAAATTTTAAACAAACGTTTTTAAATTTAAATTTTTATGATTCTGATAATCCGTTAACCCAAAATCTAATAACAACAATAACTTTATATACCAGATTAAAATCTTCTGATTTATTAGGTTTTAACCCACCTTATGGATTTGCTGGTGTACCAAAAAATGCTGATGAGATTCAAGTTGAATTTGTTTTGGATAATCCAATATTTACAAAAACTGGTAACTACGAAGGTTTCTTTATATACAACTACAAAGATTTGTTAGCCATAGGTGAGGAAACGTTTTTATATATGAAAGCAACTTTTAATAACGCTAAAAACGGTGAATCAACAAATACTATGGTAAAAGATACCCCACAGGAAATTGATTCGTTAATACACGAACAATATACTAGGTATAAATTATATAGAACTAGTGATGGTTTTTACTATAAAATAGACAGCCAATACCAAGGAAATGACCCAGAAAACACAAATCCTTCGCCTAATAATGTAACGTATACAACAAATAATAATTTGAATACTGTTACTATAAATTTATATGAAATTTTAACAGTATAATGGAGACTATTAAAAGAAAAATACTACTAGAAAACAGTATTGACAGAACGAACCCTGAAACTTGGGGTGTTTTGACAGCCGATACCTTTTACATAAATGTTTTTTTGAACCAAAACATTGACGATATGGGTTTGTTTACTGATGTTAGCTTCATTTCTGCCAATACTTTAACTAATAATTCAGTAGATTATACTATTTTGATTAATAAACTGACTTTAAATGGAATATTTTTTCCATTTATGGCTGGTATTACACCTCAAAACGTAACTGCTTACACAACAACTGATGATTATACATTAAGATTACCTACAAAAATTGAATCTGATTACTATAATTTTGGTAATTTGAGTATTTCAGCCAATACTGATAGCAAATTAGAAGAGTTAATTTCATATGATGCTAATGAAAAGTATAAAGTTGGGTTTGATATGGGTAAAAATACCTATATAAATTATAATAATATGCTTATAAATGGTGTTGATAGGGTTATTTCAGTAGGTGAACCTACTATATATACTTTTGATGCTGAAAATAACGCAAATATTGGAACCGATAACCAAATAAGTGGATTAAAATATACTGACTATAGTGCAATAACTAGAACTATAACAATAGATGGTATCGAAACAACTGTACCTTTAACTATTGTTTCGTATATTAGTGAAGGATGGAACGAAACAAACGTTTCTTTATCGGCTATCACCAAAGAAGAGTATTTATTTGGTATTGTTTCTACACCAGAAGTTAAAAGTGATGTATTTATTGATAGGGGTGTAGTTTCAGTTTTTGAATCTCATTTAATTTTGTCCGAAATTAAAAATTTGGGTGAATTAACTAGATATGGGAATGGTTACTATAATATAACAAGATAATTTTAAAAATAACTAATGGCTACAGGAACATACGGTATAGTAAGACCAGCAGATATAAACATTGAAGATGTTGAAATTTTTTATCATTTTACACCTTCTAGAGACAGAGTAGGTAATAATGGGTTAATTAAATTAAACCCTAATGAAGTTTTATTCAAAATAGACAACCCTAACAAAACCCAATCAAATATTACAGGTTTTGAAGTATTTGGTGGTATGTACACTTTAAAGTTACCAGTCGCTACTTTCAATCAAAAAGGTTTTTACACAATTATAATTAAACCAGTTGAAATAAGAACTAAAATTGTTGATGTTGGTGTTTTATCAGCTTTTCCTGATGTTAATGGTGTTTTGTTTGACTTGGCAACAATACCTCAAAATTTTTTAAATAAATTTGAAAATAACGCTTTAGTTGGTTATAGAATAGAATATTTAAATACCAACACAAACGTTGCTGATGCTAAAATTAACAATTTTTTCAGAGTAATCACATCAAATAATAGAGCAGAACCAGTAAACCAAAATTTAACAAACAGTAACCAAAAGTCAATCAGATATCGTTTTAATGATAACTCCACTTTGACATTTTGTACTGTTTCACCATCTTCTGCATCAAATGTAAAACCTAATGTTTTTCCATTTATAGGTCAACCAAATCAAGAAGTGATAATAACAAACACTTTTTTCAATCCAGTTATGATTGAAGTTGAAATGGTACAACATGATATAGAAACATTAGCATTTGGTATGTTTGGTAATCAAACTAAATCACTAGAAGACGGTATATACACATTGTATAATTTTAACAACGATATTTATAAACAATTTAATTTATTTGAAATCAAAGATAGATTTACTGGTGCTCCGTTATTTGAAGTAAAAGAGCAAAGAACTAGTATTGATTTCACAAAATCTTTTGCTAATATAACAACAATTTAAGAAAAACAATGGCTAGTAATAGAATTAGAGTTGCGGGTTATGCTAAAAAATTAACATTTATTGACGGTATAGAATACACTGATTTCACACCGTCTTTAGTAGGGTTACAATTTGCTAGTGATGGTGACACCCCGTTGTTTACTATGGGTAATTTTGCCATTACTACCAACGTAGACCCAAGACCAAGTAGAATTTTTATTACTAATAGATTTTCTAATTTCGTAACGTTAACTGATTTAGATACAACGTTAACTGAAAGTCAAACAATATTAGCAGATAACGCCACAGCTATTTTAAATTTAAACAAACAAAACTTAAATTATTATGCCTTATTTGGCTCTTTAACAGAGTTTATTAGAGTTTCATTAGAAGACATTATAATGAAATGGCCAGCATCAATTTACATGTTACCTTATACTACAACTAGTAGTGGTAGTTTATTACAAGGTTTTACATTTGAAGATTATCAGTATGATTCTTTGACTGAAATTGCGTCATTTAAGATTAACGTTAACTTTATTATTAATAGATACAATATAAATTTTTTAAATAGTGGTGCTATTTTAAATAATTTTAATGGAGGAAACGATTTAAGAAATATGACTGTTAATTATCAGTCATACGCTGTATTAAACGACAATCAAGAATACCCAGTTATTGATTTTACTGGAGCGACTAGCACAACAAATGATTACATTTATTTTAAAGTAAAAGGAAACCCATTTTCTGGTCAAACAAATTCTTTTTTACCGTTTCACATAAAACCAAATAAAACCAAAGTCGATAGTTTTTTCAATGCATTACCAAACTTTGAAAATTATTTACTTAGTAGAGACGTAACACCAATTTATACATCTACTTTTAAATACCCAATAAAAAGTGATTCTGGTTTAATTTTATATGTAACAAAAACTTTAACATGGCCAGTTTCTGATGGTTATAATATTGATTTTGATACTGAACAATATTTTTTATATGTAAACAATCTTTTAGAAATATCAAACAATAATGATTTAACACAAAGTAATCTTATGAATAGATTCTTGGTTTCTGAATCAATAACAATGTTTGATACAACACCTGTTTTCATTTCTGATATTGAAATGGATGATACTGGTGGTAAAATTAATAAAACCCTTCAAATTTATGGTGTTTCTTTTGATATAATAAACAATTACATAAGCGGTATCGCCTTTGCTAATACAGTAAGTTATGATAAATTAGATAATACACCAGACATTTATTTGAAAAATTTGGCAAATACATTAGGTTGGGAATTAATATCATCTGTATTAGAAAACAATTTATTAACGAACTATATTGAGACATCTAATTCTTCATATTCTGGGCAATCAGTAGGGTTAACACCATTTGAAGCAGATATCGAACTATGGAGAAGAATAATATTAAACTCACCATGGATTTGGAAATCAAAAGGAACTAGAAAAGGTATAGAATTTTTGTTAAAATTCATAGGGGCACCTAAAGGTTTGGTTAGCTTTAATGAACACATATACAAAGCTGATGGTCCTATTGATGTTGATTTGTTAACCCAAGTGTTGGAACTTAATGGTTTGAGTACCGATTTATCAACATACCCTATTGACCAAGATGGATACCCTAGACCTTTACCAGATACTCAAGATATATATTATCAAGGTAATGGTTTATGGTATCGAGAAACAGGTGGTGTCGATTCGACAATAGACATATTAACTGGTAATAACCCACACTTAGGTCCATACGACAGAGGTAGTAAATATATCAATCAATTTAAAACTCTGATACCTAATTTTTCAGCAGTAACAATAAGTTCAGTAACTACAACAACTGATTCAACAAATTTATATACAAATTATGATTTAGGGACATTTGATGAAGGTGTTTCAACAGCGACAACTGTAGATACTGTTACCGCTTATCAAAATGATTTGGATTTAACTGGATGTGTTGTATTTGAGGCTAAAATAGAAGTTGACCCGAACCCAACACAAGTTCTAAATGATTGTGGCTGTGAAGTTGATACACCAGACAACGTTCTTTCATTATGTTTATCATTAAACCCTAATGAAACAGAACCTTCATGTGATGATAATATCGTATCAGTCTTTCAAACCACTTCACTAGGTGTATTAATCGTTAACCAACAACAATTTAACCCTGATGGTACCGTTTATACAAACCCTAATGGAAGCCCAGCCTTGACAAAAACACAATTTATAAGTACTGAGTGTTGTAAGTTTTTCGGTGGTTTACCTTTTTATTATGAAGAATATGAAGGTAATCAATTAAATAATGCTGGTTATTATTGTTGTTACGATGGTGGTAAATGTGGTTGTAAATTAACATGTAATTGGTCTGCCCTTTCAACAGCTTTAGTTTTGGATGGTAATCCTTATATTCAATTCCAAACACCTCAAGGGTTAAATAGAGTGGTAACACCAGATGGGTGTCATTGCATACCTAGTTTTTCAGCACCTATACCAAATATTACAGACCCATATACTGGTGATGTTGGTTACGGTTGTCAATTAACATCTATTGGTGTGACTGATTTACAATTAGGTTCTTCTAGCGAGATTTTTCAACATTATCAAGATAGAGTTAATGGTATTATACCATGTGTTTAAAATTTAATAAAAATAAGGAATAGATATTTATATAGCAATGGCTTGTCAAAATACAAATACAATAATAGCAAATGGTGGTCAAGTAATAGAAAACTTAGACGGAACAGTTTCTGTTTATATAATCAATTCTTTTAACGTTTTAGAACCATTAACACTGACAAAACCTTGTTGTACGGTATTAAATCCATTATACGTTTTTGATATTAATAAACAAAAATGTTTGTGGAAAACACAAACAGAATGTACTATTGATGACGTTTTTAAAATTACACTGAACCCACAAGGTAATGAAGGTTCTATTTTTTATGTAAATGAGAATGAAACATGTAATCTTAAAATAGAATTTGATTATTTGATTAAGGTTAAATGTGAAACATTGGCTAATTTATTAACAGATGGTGTAAATGGTTTACAAGATATCAATTTTGGCTTATACAATGATATTGTTCAATTAGAAATACAAATTGAACAACAAACAATAGAATGTGAAACTTTAACAAATCAAATTAATTTGTTGACTGAACAAGCTAACAATATTCCGTATTCAGTTTTTTGTAACGAAACTAATACAAATTATTGTTTAACGGAACCAGAAGGTACCAATGCTTGGTTACAAATTTTAGGTGAAAGTAACTACAATATTTTTGTTAATGGTAACTCTGATGCATTTACATGTGAAAATGTTCAAACATTGGTTGATTTAAACACGCAGAATTTGACATCAATCCCTCAGGGACCTGTATTACTATATGAATGTAACGTACCATTTGGTTCTAAAACAGACATTTTAAAACAATTAAACCCTTTAATTAGAGCTTTAACAAACTGTCAAAATACGTTGGCTATTTTAATATCTAGATTGGATATTTTACAGTCACAAGCTAATACAATTTTAGCATCATCATGTGTTAATCCAATAGATTTTTTTGAAACTTTGGATATGTCAGTTACTTTAGATGTTGTAAACGAAGATAACACATTACAAACAGTATATGAAGATTTTGAATTCTTCCAACCAATAGGGGATGGTCAGCTTTACCAATATTTAACAACTAGCGCTAACACTGGTTTTTATGTGTGCGGTGAACCTAATTGTCAACCATTAAGTTTAAATTTAAATGGTTTACCACAAGAAAATAGTACTTCATGTAATATTGTGCAACAAAACTTAATTGATGCGTTATTTTTACAATCAAATTTACAAGATGTTGAAAACGGTGTGTCAATATTTAATGAATCATTGCCAAACAATGTATTTTCTTCACAATGGCTAAATTATTCAACTACAATTACTGATGATGAAGTATTAAGTTTGATTGCTAATCAACAAATTAAATTTAGTATAAAAATTAACCATACATGTAATGATGTGTGTGTTCTAATTGATAATATTAAACTTACAAAAGATTGTACATCAATAACAAATAGAAGTCTATTTGTTACAAAATCACCAGGATTTACACTAGAAAAAATAATTGACAACAAAAAATCATGGGTTAATAATGACACATTAGTCAATAGAAGCTTTGACATTAAAAATCTAACAAAAACAGACACTATCCGTCAAACAAAATATGATGTTGAAGACGATAGATTAATAATAAATACCAAAGAGATAGATTTAGATGTTAGTTTAGCATCAGCTATTGAAACAGATGTTTGGTGTTACTTGTTAGATAACCCATGTTTATTTACAGGTGAAACAAATTGTGATATATGTGGTGATGACTATAAACAATTCCAAGATGAAGAGTTTTTTGAGTTTATGGATACAAACCCATATGAATTCATGGACCAAAATTACGGTGGTGTAAATAAATGCTGCGGTGATAACCTCATTCAATTTGATGAATTGATGACACAACCGTTATCAGCAATTACTGTTTTAGAGGATTTCCAATATTATTTAAAATCAGAATTAATTGACGCCAAAAATAGACAAACTATTAGCAGTTATGCGACATTAAAAGCTTTGTACGATAGATATTTGAATAGCAATTTATATTGTAACACATACAGTGCTGGTTTTACCTACTATACAATTGAACAATTTGCTGACTTGCTTGGAACTTATTGGTCAGATATAATAGAACAAGTGGTTCCATCAACAACTATATGGGGTAGTGTTAGGGTATATTCTAATACTATTTTTGACCAACAAAAATATAAATATAGAGCATACACATCATTATTATGTAATAATCCGTTTTTTGGGGACAATGTATTAAGCCCTATTAATGGAACTAGTGGACAATCACAAAATGTTGAAGTTAATATTATTAGCTTAACACAACAAAACACTGGAAGTACATCTGTAATTACATCCAGACCGATAGTTTGTGATACAATCCACATTGCACAAATGAATAGCGGTTCAGAATTTATAGGAACCGTTGGTATCGTGGAATCAACAGCTTGTTTGGACGGAATAGTTATAAATGAATGTTTAATGCAAGTATCTGTTGATTATAACCAATACACAGCAACCGCTTTGGTTGAAAGTGCCGCCTTACCAATCACTTACGAATGGAGCAACGGGGCAACTGGCGAAACAACAACATTCACTGGTCCAGGACAATACCAACTTGTTGTAACTGATGCAAATTGTTGTAGTGTAACAATTGATTTTGAATTACCAGTAGTACTAGAAGCATGTTGGTACACTAATCCAGATTCACAAAGTTTTATTGATAGTGGATTCCAAGGATTTAGTACACCATTCTATAATTACATCATGCAATCACTTATTGTAAATGGTAATGAACTTATTATAGGTGCGCCACCAATATACACATTAACTCCTTTAAATTTTGAAACTGTATTAACCCCAGCAGGTTTAACTTACACCAATTTTGTAACTTTCTTAAACCAAGCGTTTGCTAGTTTAGGTTTGGCTAATTACTCAGCTCAAGTTGCATTAAATGGTCAAGTTGGTGGTGATAACAATAACCAAGGTTTTTATATTATAAGACCTATAGGTGATACATTTAGTATGCAAATAAGTGAAACTAATTCATCTGATTATTTCATCACACACAATGATATGTTTGGTATAAGTACTTACTTGACTATAGGTAATTGTGATAACATTAACATTGTTGACGGTAAGGTTGTAGAATGATTTTAAAAGATAGAAAAAGAATTTTAAGAGGAACTTTAAAAAATTTTGAAGATTTACCTGAATTACATAAACATAATTTTTGTTTGATAAAAAAAACAGTACAAAATTTTTTTAATGAAAATGTGTATGTTTATGGTAGTTTTTATTGGGGTCATTGGGATGAACAATCTGATTATGATGTTGCTATTAGATATAAAAAAGTAAAAGATGTGAAAAACGAATTATTCTCTGTTTTTTCAACAATAAAGGACATATTAAAAGACCAACACGGATTAAATGTAGATATTCTAATGTTAAGGGAAGAAATAGGTATTTTAATTCCATAATTGATATTTATAAAGAAATCAAAAGAAAATGAAATTAACGGAAAGACAAGAATATTCAGCAGCTAGTTTAACAAACTTAATTCACATTGTTGTTACTGGTGATACATCACAAAACCCAGAAGGTAGTTCATATAAAGTACCACTATCTAAAGTTGTTGATTTATTAAGCTCATCAACTGGTGGATATTGGACATCTGGGTCAACATGGAGCGGTAGCAACTTTCCGATAAAAGCTAACAATGATAGCGCACTAGACGCAACTGGTAGTTACAGTTTGGCACAAAATTATGAAACACTAGCAGTAGGTGATGCATCACACGCTGAAGGATGGCAATCAACAGCTAGTGGTATCACAAGCCATGCAGAAGGTTTTCAAACAATAGCAGTAGGTGATAATTCACACGCTGAAGGTCAAAACACAACATCTATAGGTACTGGTTCACATGCTGAAGGTAGCCTTAGCGTCTCAATAGGTATATGGAGCCATGCTGAAGGGGTTCAAACAACAGCTATCGGTCAATATAGTCACTCTGAGGGCAATTTAACAACAGCTATAGGAAACTACTCACACTCGGAAGGAGAAAGCACAACAGCTTCTGGTACAACAAGCCATGCAGAAGGTTTTCAAACAGTATCACGAGGTAATTACACACACGCTGAAGGTTATGGCTCAACAGCTATTGGCACTTACTCACACGCTGAAGGTTTACAAACAAAAGCTAGTGGTATTACTAGTCACGTTGAAGGTTTTCAAACAACTGCAAACGCTTATAGCCATGCGGAAGGTTCTTTGACAACAGCTAGTGGTAACTATAGCCACTCAGAAGGTATACAAACAATAGCTAGTGGTAATAACAGTCACTCACAAGGCCAACAAACCACCGCTAGCGGTGAGGGCGCACATTCGCAAAATATTCAAACAATAGCTAGCGGTCAAGCATCACATGCTGAAGGTTTTTCATCAACAGCTGGTGGTTTTTCAAGTCACGCTGAAGGTTATATAACAGTTACATCAGCTCAAGGAGCACACTCAGAGGGTTTTGTAACTTCTGCAACAGCCGCTGGTTCCCATTCAGAAGGTTATCAAACTAAAGCAACTGCCCTAGGAGCACACTCAGAAGGTAGTGCAACCACGGCTACATCAATAGCCTCACACGCTGAAGGTTTTAACACAAAAACATTTGGTTTATATTCACACGCTGAGGGTGAAAATTCAGTAACTAGCGGTAGAACATCACATGCCGAAGGTTTAAATAATACAGCCATTGGTAACAACTCACATGCTGAAGGTAGATTTTCAATAGCTAGCGGTGATACAAGTCATGCTGAGGGTAGAGGCACACTAGCATTTGGCGCTAATTCACACGCTGAAGGTCAAGCATCATCAGCAAGAGGTGATAACAGTCATGCTGAAGGTGATTCCACACAAGCAATTGGAACCGCATCTCATTCTGAAGGTGGGTCAACAACAGCAAGTGGTAGTTATTCACATGCTGAAGGTGAAACCACAACAGCTTCTGGTAATGATTCCCATTCTGAAGGTTTACAAACAACAGCTAGTGGATTAGGTTCACACGCTGAGGGTACGAGCTCAATAGCATCAGCCGCATCATCACATGCCGAAGGTGAAAGCACAACAGCATCAGGCAACGGTTCCCATTCTGAAGGTGAGTTAACAACGGCATCAGGATACGCATCACATGCCGAAGGCTGGTTAACCATAGCTAGTGGTGAAGAATCACATTCAGAAGGTTATCAAACAACAGCTATCGGTATATATAGCCATGCTGAAGGTCTATCCACAATAGCAAGTGGTGATGCATCACATTCTGAAGGAGGATTTACTGTAGCTTCTAACACAACAGCACATGCTGAAGGTAGTGGAACAACAGCTAGTGGTGCTGTTAGTCATGCTGAAGGTTTAAATACAAAAGCGATAGGTATTTATAGCCACGCTGAAGGTAGAACAACAACTGCATCAGGTAACACATCTCACGCTGAAGGTCTTGAGACGATATCAATGGGGATTGCATCACATGCTGAAGGTGCGTCAACATTAGCGTCTGGTACTGGTGCTCACGCTGAAGGTCAATCAACAACAGCTAGTGGCGCTCAATCGCATGCTGAAGGTCAATCAACAATTGCGTCAGGTGCTCAGTCACATGCTGAAGGATTTGAAACAACAGCAAGTGGTGAATACTCACATGCTCAAGGTTTACAAACCATAGGTTCTGGACAAGCATCACATGCTGAAGGTATATTAACCACTGCAAGTGGTTTATGGAGTCACGCTGGTGGTGTGTCTAGCGTAGCTAGTGGTAACTTTACTTTTGTTCACGGTAGCGCATCAACTGCATCTGCTACTGGAACAATAGTTTTGGGTTCAAATATAACTGGAACAACAGCTGATGCTATTTACGTTAGCCCAATTGTTGTTAGAAACTTAACAGCAACTGAAATAACGGGTTTAACAGCGGTAAATGGTATGATTGTGTATGACACAACAAATAATAAATTTAAAGGCTATGAAAATGGTTCATGGCAAAACTTGATATAACATGCCTAAACTATTAAAAAATATAACTGCTAATTTAGCCGATGACGCAACTGGAAATGTTTTTTTAATTAAAAACGTACAAGGTGAAGTACAAGGTGAAGATTATATAAATTTAGGTGGTTTTATTGGTTTTTTACAAGATTTTTCTAAAATTGAATCTAGTGAAACGATTGAAAAACCATTAACATTTGGGTTGAAAAACAGCAAAAATATAAAAGTAATTTCTGTTAACATAGATTATTAATGAGGTACCAACAACCAATATACATACAAAACGAAAATAGTGCTGTCAGAAACAAGGATATCAGCAATGTAAACATGAGTTCTGACATATGTATTTTTGCTGCACCTTTGTTTAGTATGACAGGTGCTACAAAATTAGATTGTAGTGGTAGTACTGGAACAACACACGTAATCACAACAGCTACCACAATACCTTTAAATTTTTATTTTACTGGTAATACAGATACATTTACAGCAAATAGTGCAACATTTAATTATGAAATTTATAAATTTAATCACAACACAAATACATTTACTTTACCATCCGTCTATAAGTCAAACACTTTTCAATATAGTGGTTTTAGCGGAACTAGCATTTTAACTGAAAACGTACCAGTTAGTGGTTTATCATTAGATGGCGAATACTTAGTCAAAGGTTATTATCAATATAGTGCATGCACTGAATTTTTAAGCAAATTAGGTAAAAATGTCGATACATTAACTTTTAGAAGTGGAAGTCAATATAGTTTATATGATAATAATTTAGATTATTATTTCATAGCTTTTAAAGGTGCTGATGAACCTAGATTTTTAATAAATGCGTCTAATTCACCTGTTTTAAACCAATTGTTTCAACAAGTTATTTTACCTGAAAACGGTGAAACTACTTTCAATGTTTTATACAACACTAGTAGTAACTTAATGGTTACTTTAAATGGACTTGTATTAGCAAAAGATTTAGACTATTCAATAGTAAGTAATGTTTTAACCTTAATCGCAACAACAGTTAAAGGTGATATATTAACTTTGATATATACGGCTGGTTATTCTAATAATTTAGTTGGTGAAAATATAAACATAAGTTCACCAATATCTAGTGGTGCTACAAATTTACAAGGTAATAATCTGGTGTATTACAATACAGATACCAAAAAATATGAATTATATACAACATTAGAACCTGTTAATAACAGCAGTATAATGATTATGTTAAATGGTGCTGTTTTAACAAATGGTTTGGATTATTATCAGTCAGTCACTAACGCTAAAAGAATAATTCTAGAAGGTATTATTTTACTTGGTGATATATTAACAATTGTTTATGCACCCACAACAGGTGTTTTCAATGGTATCATTAATAATTTTCCTTCAATTACATGGCAAATTACTAACCCACCACAGACAACAAATGGTATCTTTACTTTAGAAGTTTCTTCAGCAATAACGTTTTCTAATTTATATACTAGTGTTACACAACCCTATATTGTAGGTCAGACATCGTATTTTTCAAATTTTATTGCTAGTGGTGATGTTGGTACCAAATTATACTATAGGGTTAAAAACGAGAAAAAATACGAAACATTATGTGGTATAACTTTATCTGATATAAAGTACAGTGAAGTGGTCCCTATTACAATCCAAACTAATTCAATAAATTCATATTAATATTATTGACTATTGGATATTTATAACTAAAATAAGTTAAAACAAAAAAGAAATGAGTTATATTATAAGCAGTACAAATCCATTTGTTAGTGTAAAATTGACAGAAAAGGGTAGAGAACAGTTGGCATTAGGTCAACTTAATTTTTCATTTTGGGCCATTGGTGATTCAGAAATAAACTATGATAGAGAATCAATCGTTGACGCCAACCCTACAGATGTCACACTTTCTGCATCTAGTAGAATAATGAGACCTTTTGATAGACAACCAAACATCAAATATTTTATTACGCCTAGCAATGCTACCACTCAATACCAAGCTTTAAACGCTTCAAATACAAACGTAATAAAAGCAACTGTAAACAACGAGGCAAATGAACGAGGTTTTTTTGTAAACAACATTACTGCTTATACAACATCTCTTAGTACTGAGTTAACACCAAATTATCAAAGTTTGAGCAGCACTAATTTAAGTGGTGGTACGTCTTTATTGTTATCGACAGCGACAACATACAATATAGGTGATTACATCATGATAAAGTTAAACAATGATACATTATCTGGTTTAACTGCCGATGATACCACAATGGCTATCCCTAACTTATGGTTCAAAATACAAGGTGTTTCTAGCAACTTAGTAACAGTTGATAGAAATTTACCTGTTTATTCAGCTGATACTGGAACTTCATATGTCTTTATATACAGAGGTGGTGAAGTCTACGAATCAATAGCAACAGGTAACACAACAGCTTATTGGGACTCTGGGACCCTTTCTTTTAATTCTAATGTAAACATCACATGTGATGATGTACCAGTATGGAATATGAACAATGTTTGGTGTGAAAATTTGGCGGGTATGAGCGCATCAACCCTTTATGAAGATTATACGAAATTTGGTTCTTATCAATATTTAGGTGCTAAAAATCCTTATTATGAATATTTGTGTGAAAATAGTGCCAATACAGTAAACTTTAACTGTAATGGGCCAGGCATAAGTTATCCAGATGATGTAAGTAAGTCGATTTCAATAATTCACTACACCAACAATGCTATTTCTAACCTTTATGGTGAATTTTTATATGTTGATGCAACAAGTGACAAAATAGTTAGAGTCGAAATGCCTAATTTGATGTATCATAGAGCTGGTTACGCAACTGGTAGTGGTACAACAATGGGTATGACTTTTATCGCTTCTGGTGCTACGAATGTTATTGGAAACAGCGACATTCAATATATCGACCTTATTGAACACCCAGATTTCATTTCATCAGCCAACACAACACCATTGGTTGTAGGTAAAGTATTTCCACAGTTAAAAACTATTGTTTTTGATGACGATGAAATTGTAGCTGCAATGTCTTATAAAGCTAACAGAAACTGGACGTTACCTCCATTGGCTGCGAATATAGTTGCTCCTAGCGGTGGTACATCAACTGGTTTGTTAGAGCCTAACAAAACTATTTATTTAACCTATACATTAGAAAATAATTACGTATCTGGTTTGACCAATAGTTTACCTTGTCAAAATTATATAAAGGTTACAAACAATTCTTCTTCAGCAAAAGATATAACTTTTAGAATTGAATCAACTGATTTATTACCATACATGAGAAAAATAGAAGCTATTGATTATGATGGTTATGGATTTTATGCTGACACATTCAAATTGTTGTATCAAATAGTTGATGAAGACACACAGAGACCTGACCCTGGACTTTGGAAGTCATATGATTTTACAAGCACTGGTATAACAGAAAACGTAAACGAAACAATTAATCCTTTATTATTGGAGAACCAAACACCTGGCGGTATTAACTGTGGTATATCTACTGGCTTTATTATGGATATATTGAAAGATGCGACTGCTGTAAATTATAATTTGATACCTATTTTAAACATGGCACCAAATAACCAACCAACTTATCTACAGTTTGGTGATGAACGTTTCTTTTATGGTAATATAAGAACCTTTATCGGTGCTACAATATACAAAACAATATTTGATATTAGAGTAAACTCTGGCTTGTTTGATGCGACCACAAACCCAACAAGAAGCACAGACCCAGCAACCAACCCAGCAGATATAAGAATAAGTGAAGTTGGTATTTACGATAATAATCAAAACTTAGTTTGTATTGGTAAATTAAGTAAACCAGTTAGCTTAACAGCTGGAAATACAATAATGCTTGAGTTAAGCATGGACTTCTAATAAATTAATGATATGGGATTTAATTCAACTGCAAATACAACAACACTAACTGCAAAATTAACACCTTTTGGTAGACAAAGAATGGTATCGACTAATAATGGTTTGATAACAACATTTTCTTTGGGTGATTCAGATGCAAATTACAACGTAGCCTTACCGTTATCAACTGGTAGAATCCCTTCACTAGGTGGTGATATAGGTCCTAATTCTACAAATAGTAATAGTACTGCTCAAAATTTTCAATTAAAAAGTACATTGATAGTAAACCCTAGTGGTTCTTCTAGAAAATCGGTAGAGACTCAATCATCAACAATTTCAACTGAATCAGTAACCTTAGGCACAACAACTATAAGCGGTGCTAACATCACACAATTAGCTATCAATAGAAATAATTCTAACACAGATGGCAATGTAAACTTATTTTACTCTTTCGGTTTACCACTGACATCAACTGATGACTCTAGATATACTGGAACAACATTTGCAAATGGTGGTTTTTCAGATACTGCATTAAGTGGTTTAGCACAAACACAAATACTTGTGTTTGCTTTAAATAACGCTAACTATGGTGATGTATTGGATGGTAAAACAATTAGATTTACATTACCAACATCAGCAGGTACATATACCATGTACAGCACATTCCAAAATAAAGGTCAATCAAATAAAATTGAAGATGGAAACATCAGAGACACATCACCTACAACTAATAGTTTTGGGTCAAATATTGCTTTCTTATTTTCAGATTCTATATTAAGACCTAATGGTGGTGATTCTACTCTTAGTTGGGCCACAGGTTATGATACAGTAAAACCATTTAGCGTAAACAACAAACGTCTTTACAATCTTCAAACAAATACCAATTTAAGTTTAACAGCTGATACAGCGGTTGGTATAGCATATTTGGATAAAGGTATTCTGGTGATTACAAACCCAACAATTATAGCTAATTACGATTCAACCACAGCAACTGGCGCATCGGTTACTTTTAACAGCGTATCAACAAATGTGTTCCAAAATGTCACATGTATTGCAAATAGAGGTGAGTTCGGTGCTTCAACAAATACAACATTTAGTAGCTCAGATGTACCTAGAATTAGTGAAATTGGTTTATTTGACAGTTTAGGTAACTTGATAGCCGTGGGTAAGACAGATAGACACATAACTAAAAATATTAACGAAATTAAAGTATTTAATGTGAAAATTTCACTTTAATCTTTATTTTTTTACCTGGTTGTTTACATTAGTAAATAAAAAACTATGGAAAAACAACCAGAATACATTTTAGCATTAGACGTGTCTACTTCTACAATAGGTATTGCTTTATTTGAAGATATGGGTAATCATGGTGAATTAAAGTTACTTCATCATGTATCACCTAAAGTAAAACCTAAACCAACCAATAAAATGGAAGAATTGTTTAGAAAAGTTGAAGTGTTTCAAACTGAATTCTTAAACAAATATGCTGATTTTGGTATAACAAAGGTTATCATTGAAGAACCACTCCTACAATCAAATAACGTATATACCATAGCAACCTTGCTTAGATTTAATGGTATGATTTCAAAATCAGTTTATGACACCATTGGTATTGTTCCAGATTTCATCTCATCTTATGATGCTCGTAAATATGCGTTTCCAGAATTAATGGCTGTCAGAAAGTTTAAAAAAGACGGTACACCTTTAACTGAAAAGCAAATAGCTAAAAACGAACCAGTTTTATTTGGGGGTTATGCTTTCGATGTTGATAAGAAATACGTCTTATGGGAGAAAGTGGCTGAGTTAGAACCACAAATAACATGGTTTTATGATAAAAACAACAAACTCAAAAAAGAAACATTTGACACTTCTGACGCTTATGTTGCTGCCAGAGGTTATATGATGAAAAACGGTATTTGGAATCATTAAACTTGTTTTTATGACAGTTTAGTAGTATATTTGCCATATGTCTAACCTTTTGTTGGTAAATATATTAGAAAGTTTCCTAGGTGAATACAGGAAACACAATGAAGAAACTGGTCAAATATCTTTTGATTGCCCAGCTTGTTCAGCCGATAAAGGCATGCCTGAAGGTGATGGAAAGGGTAATCTGGAAATCAACTACGAAAGAGGTATGTTTAGATGTTGGGCTTGTCATGATGTCAATCACATGCACGGGCCAGTTATGCGTTTACTTAAACGGTTTGGGTCTCAAAAAAACGTTAGAGACTACCTTCTAGTCAAGCCTGATGCTGATTTAATCCATGAAAAAGATAAAAAAGAGATAATAGTAACCCTACCAGAGGGTTATAAAAAATTATCGCAATGTACTAGCAAAGATTATAAGTCTGATATTGCTAAAAAATACCTTTATGATAGAGGTATAACAGATGATATCATAGCTGAATTCGAGATAGGTTATACCATAAGAGGTCAATATCATCATAGAATTATCATCCCATCGTATGATTTCAATGGTGATTTGAATTATTTTATAGCTAGATGGTTCTCAAGTCAAAAAACAAAGTTAAAATACATAAATCCAGAAGCCGAAAAAAGTGAAATCATCTTCAACAGCGGTAAAATAAACTTTGACGCTACGATTTATTTGGTTGAAGGTGCTACTGACCACATAGTAACACCGAATTCGATACCTTTATTGGGTAAATACATATCTCCTATGTTGTTAGATATATTACATGACAATGCAATGTCATTTATTGTGGTAGTTTTAGATGATGACGCATGGGAAGACGGTATAAATTTGTATAGACAGCTTAATTTTGGTGATTTACGGGGTAGAATTAAGATAGTACGATGTCCAGATGGATATGACCCATCTAAAATATTTCAAGTAATGGGTGCAAAAGGTATCACCAAATTATTAATGGGTGCAAGACATTTAAATGAATCTGAATTATACTAGATAGAACGGTATTGAGTCCCATCAAACTCTGCAAAACCGTCTCTAACAAGACTATCCCATACTCTTTTAGCGTCTGGTGATTGACTTAAATCTGAATATAAAGTCTTACCTTCTTTTTTAACAGATTTGATGATGTATTTATACATCCCTTTACCTAATCCTTTACCTTTAAATCTATCGTATAGCAGAGCGGCAAAAATCTTGTAGTTATCACCAAATGGTTCAAGTCTGAAGGCACCCATTTTTTCATTGCCGTAGTACGGGGAAAAAACCAATAAATCATTTACCAATTGTTTTTTAACCCTAATCTTGGAAGTGTCGATTTTTTCTTCGTTTTCCAACAGTAAGTTTCTAACATATTTTTTGATAAAATCTTTCATTACAATCTTTTACAATAAATACTTGCAAAGACGAATAAAATGAAGTATATTTGTAAATATGGCGAAAATAAAGCAGTGGGTTGGTCCAGTTTATCTGGAGCCAATAGCACATAAATATCATCACAGAGAGACTGGTAAGATTTACAAATCTGTTACCACTACTCTCGCTTCGATTGAACCGCATTTCGATGCGGAAGCTGTTTCTTTGGCCATAACCAAGCAACCAGATAACGTAAAACAAGAACGTTATATTGGGATGACGCAACAACAAATTTTGGACTACTGGCAATACCTTAATGATGAAGCAAACATTTACGGTACCAAGGTTCACAATATCGTTGAAAAGTATTTGTTGGCTAACAAGTGGTATTTTCCAGGCGATGATGAAGAAGGACAATTTGAACAAAAGGTAATTGACGGTTACAATGCTTTGAATATTGAAGAAGGACAAGCAATGTGGCCAGAACGTATATTGTTTTCTGAGCAATATGAGTTGGCTGGTACCTCAGACCTAATCATAGATATCAACGATGTTTTCTTCGATGTTGGTGACTACAAAACCAACAGAGTATTCAACTTCTACAACCCATACGGTTATGAAACACTTCATAAACCATTCGACCATCTACAAGCATGTCAGTGGTCCATATACACGCTACAATTAAGCGTGTATGCTTACATGTATGAGTTGGAATTCCCACACAGAAAATGCCGTCAAATTTACGTCTTGTATTGGGACAAAGAAAAACAAGAGTTTCAAAAGATTCAAATAATGTATCTCAAGAAAGAAGCCAAACAGCTTATCGAGATGCACTACTATAACATAATAAAAAATGCATAATTTTGTTGGTCAAAAAGAATGGAAACGTTCATTGGATATTGATTTCAGAAGGTTTTTAGAAAACAAGGATGTAACTGTTTTACGTCCTATTTTGTTTTTTCATACCGAACAAAAAACTGATTTGAACACGATTCAAAAATACTTTACTGATGAAGCCATTTATAGATTATCACATGACAAATTCATAAAGATACATGATTAAAAAGGTCGTACATTTAGCTGATATACACATCAGAACATTTAGACTCCATGACGAGTACAAAGATGTCTTTAAAACGCTCCTAAAAGATTTACGAGAGCTTTTATCCGATTATCAAAGAGAGGAAATAAGAATAGTAATAGCTGGTGATTTGGTTCACCAAAAAATTGTTATATCAAACGAGCAATTGATATTGGGTACTTGGTTCATAAGAAAGCTGGAAGAAATAGCTCCAGTTGTAATCATTGCTGGTAACCATGACCTTTTGGAAAACAACAAAGACCGAATGGATAGCATCACACCAATGGTTCAATTTTTGGGTGATAAAGAAATCAACTATTTTAAAGAAAGCAAATGCTATATGGACGACAACATAGTTTGGTGTGTCTATTCTATCTTTGAAGGAAACCAAAGACCAAATATTGAAGGTGCCAGAGCTGAATTTGGCGATGACAAAACTTATATCGGATTGTTCCATGCACCAATTATCAATGCAAAGACAGATATTGGATATGAAATCGACCATGGGGCCGAACTAGCCGTGTTTGAAGGTTGTGATATCGTGATGTTAGGTGACATCCACAAGCGTCAATTCTTCAACCATAAGGGTGTTCAAATAGCTTATCCTTCTAGTCTTATCCAACAAAACTTTGGTGAAAATGTAACCAAACACGGATTCTTATTGTGGGATATTGAAAGCAAAACCTTTACAGAACACGATGTTGAAAACAAGCATCCGTTCTATCAATTTAAAATAAAATCACTGGAAGATTTGGAAACTGGTGAAGAAAAAATTACAAACTTATAATGAAACTATTTGAACTAAAAGAATTTATCAACAGCCTTCCACAAGAGTTGGATAACTTTGTTGTTGTAAACGGAGAGTACGGGTTATTGGACCCAACTGATGATGACAGTTTGGTATATCGTGTAGATAAACCAGTGCTTGTAATAACTGTTGATGAAAACGACCAAGAGATTGTGTTGCTTCATCAAACAAGAGAAGATTTAACTGCTGATGTAGATATCTATGGAAATCCCGAAGGAACTGAATAACGAAATCTGGGAATACTGCCGAAGCAACAATATAACCAATATTGACGAGTTTACATTGAAGCTTTTGAAGCAAGGCTTTACAACTGAAAAGTTTGGTGCTACACCAGTCACAAAAACAGTTGAAAAGATTGTTGAGAAAACAGTTGAAGTACCAGTTGAAAAGATTGTCGAAAAGATTGTTGAGGTCCCAGTAAATGTGATTGATTCAGAATTAACTGAAAAATACAAAATGCTTTTGATAGAAGTTGACCAATTGAAAAAAGAAAAAAGAGAGTTGGATGAGCTTTTAACGATTGAACGAAATAAGAATAAAAAAGATTTATACGGAGAGTAATGGCAACAGATACACTTACCAAAACACAAATATCACCATATTCTAAAATTAAGGTTTATTGGGATGATAGACCTGAAAACTATTCGAAGGAAACCAAGACAAAGGTTAGGAATTACTTTGCTAACAAGTATGGTGTGAACAAAAATAATATCACTGTTATCTATCGCCCAGTTAAGTACACTGATAAAGGTGAAATGATAGAGATAAGTGGTGCTAATATTGAAAACATCATGGACGTAAACTACCAACGTGCATTGATGAAAGAACTCATTACCAGAGATGGAAAGAACGTTGATTTTGATAGAATCATAGCGTTAGACGATAAAGTCAACGGTGAATTAAATATTGACTTGAACCAAAGCCAACATAAAACATGGTCTCTTAAGTGGTTGATGGTAGATAACTTTTTATCATTTGGTGAAAAGAACTACATGCCTTTCAGCAAAATTAAAGGTCTTACTGTTGTAAATTCAGTACCAGCTAACCAAGGTGGTAAAACAACTCTTACTATTGATGCTATTAAATTTTTGCTTCATGGTACAACAACCAAGACTGATAAGAACGAACAAGTGTTTAATATCTTTAGCGGTAAAAATGAGTTGGTTGTTAGAGGTATGATTGAGATTGAGGGTGAAGAAATCATCATCGAAAGAAAAATGAAAAGAAGCCCTAAAAAAGGTGAAGGATGGACCGTGGTAAACAAGGTAAACTATTACAAGCTGTTACCAGATGGTGAAGAAGAAGAACAAAACGAAGAAGATGCCAAGCGCACAACATTAAAACTAAAAGAAACCATTGGTAATGAAAAAGACTTTGAGTTATTGGTATTGGCTACTGAACGTAATTTGGATGACCTTATTGGTCTTACAACAACAGAATCTGGTAAGGTTCTTACACGTCTTATAGGTTTGGAAGTTTTAGAGATGAAAGAAGCCATTGTCAGAACAATGTACAATGAATTTGCTAAGAAGAAAAAATCAAATGATTTTGATGTCATTACGCTTACCAATGAAATTGATGAAGACACAACCAAGATAACATTCAATGAAGAATTGAAACAAATGTTAAACGATAAACTGGAAACAGCTAAGGCTAACATTGTAAAGTTGAATGAAGAAAATGACAGGTTGTTAAATAGCAAGGAAAAAATAGATGTGGTTATCACAGCCATGAACCCATCCAAGTTACAAGAAGATATTGATACCCTAACTATAAAGGGTAAGGCGCTTAAGTCTAAGATGGAAGATTTGGGTAAGTCTATTACTGATATGGGTATAATTCAGTTTGATGAAGACCTTCATTATAGTCTAACCAAAGAATTATCATTACTTACTAGTGATAAAGCGGTAAAAGAAGCTGAAATTAAACGTTTGAATAAGGTTATTGAGGATTTAATTGCTGGTGGTATCTGTCAATCATGTCACCGTAAGCTAGATGATGTAGATAATACGGAGCATATCAACAAACATAATGAAGAAATCACCAAATTAACGGACGAGTTATCGGTCATGTCTAATAAAATGACTGAATTGAATTCTGAATTAGATGTTTTAAATGAAACCAAGGCTAAAATTGATGTAAAAAACAAATTAGAACTCGATAAAGATAGAGTTGAAGTTGAAATAGGTTCACTTAGAAACCAAGTTGTTGCTAAGATGAATGATTTAAAGAAGTACAATCTTAATTTGGAAGCTATAGAGCACAATAAACGAGTAGATATTGCCGTATCTAAGGTTAAAACTGACCTTACAGTTGAAGAACACACCAAAGAAGAGTTAATCACCAAGGTTGAAAGGGTATCAAACGAGTTAAAAACGCTTAGGGAGGGTATCATTACCAAGACAAAGTTAATAGAAACCATCAAAAAAGAAGAAGAGGTAGAGAAGATATTCAAAATCTACATTGATTTGATAGGTAAGAAAGGTATTAGCAAGTTAGTGTTGCGCTCAGTACTTCCTATTATCAACTCTGAAGTACAAAGATTGTTGGAAGATGTTACAGATTTCGAAGTTGAGATATTTATGGATGATAAGAATGATGTACAGTTTTTGATTAACAAAGACAATACCTCAAAACTATTGAAGTCTGGTAGTGGTTTAGAAAAGACAGCTTCTAGTTTAGCTCTAAGAGCCGTGCTAGGTAAAATGTCTACTCTTCCAATGCCAAACTTTATAACGTTTGATGAAGTTTTGGGTAAGGTAGCTGCTGAAAACCTTGATAAACTCAAAGGTCTTTTCGACAGAATCAAGGACATGTACGAAATAGTATTCCTTATCACACACAACGATTTGGTTAAAGATTGGGGTGATAATGTTTTGACTGTCAACAAGATAGATAACATTTCCAAACTATCAATTAAGTAGTTGTTTTTATAAACAAAAAGTTGTACCTTTGTAAAAAGTAATAACCTATGAATTTTAGAAATTATTGTATAGTTGTTATTGGCCAGACAAATGGAATAGAGGCCGAAATAACAAAGATTAGTGAGGGAAAGCCGAATTTTTTTGATGCAAAAGGATTGTTTATTGCAACCTTTTCATCTTTTTTAGAACCTATTGAATTGACTGAATGGTTCACAGAGTGTAACAGAAACTTCATGGTGTTTGATTTAAATGAAGAAAATTCTGGGTTTAATATTACAAACAGAGCCATTCATAATGGATTATTTGGGTTTGTTAATAACATAAATATTGAAGAGAAAAACAAATCATTTATGGAGAGTTTAATAGACACCAACTATAAAGAAGTTGATTCTGTTACAAATAAATTGGACCCTCAAAAAATTCAGAATATGGGTAGTTCAGAACGCCAACATTTATTGAATGATTTGATTGAATTTGGTCTGGAAAAACTCTCAGAAGAAGATAAAAAATTATTACCATTATTGGCGAAATAATCGGCCAAACCCCTTGACTTTTAAGGAAAATTGATTATATTTGTTTAACCATTAAAAATAACAAAGTATGTAATTGTGAAAGTATTAAATGAGTAAAAAGTATGTAAATTTTGACACTGATGACACCATTTCAAAGTATTTTAAAGATGTCAGAAAATCAGTAATTTTAACGCCTAATGAGGAAGTTGAATTAGCAAGAAGAATAAAAAAAGGCGACCAAGCCGCAATAGATAGATTAGTAAATGCAAATTTAAAATTTGTTGTCTCTGTTGCCAAAGAATACCAAGGTCAAGGTTTACCACTTTCAGACTTGATTAGTGAAGGCAATTACGGACTTATTAAAGCAGCGACTAGATTTGACCATAAAAAAGGTTTTAGGTTTATTTCTTACGCTGTTTGGTGGGTTAAACAATCTATAATTCAAAGTCTAAATGACAATGCTAGAACTGTTCGTTTACCAGCTAATGTCATAAACAAATTATCACATCTGAATAAAGAAATAGCTAAATTTGAGTTAGCTAATGAAAGAGAACCAATCTATGGTGAAATTTTAGATAAAGATTCCGAAGCTATCCAGATGATTAACTACCCAAAATGTTCATCGTTAAATGAGACCATCAATGACGATGGTGATGAACTTATTGATTTAATAATGGTTGAGGAAGAAGAGGGATTTACGATAGATGATAGAATCAAAAGAGAAATCGACAACACATTATCAACATTGGATGAAAGAGAAAGAGTAATAATTGAATCATATTTTGGTATAAATACAGAATGTGAGGGGATGACTTTAGAAGCCATAGGTGAAAAGTATGGTTTGACAAAAGAAAGAATTAGACAAATAAAAGAAAAAGCGATAAGGAAATTAAGACATAACGCTCAAAACTTGTTTAGCTTGATAAACGAATAAAAGAAGGGGTTTCAAGCCCCTTTTTTTCTTTGAGATATTTATAATAAAAAAAAGAAATGAAAAACAAATTTGGATACATAATGTTAGCACTGGCCCTAGTTGTTGCAGGTTGTGCTGGTTATTTCTCTGTTTGGGGTTTAAGTCAATTATTTGCTGGTGCCAGTACTGCGGTTATAATCATGGCAACTGGGTTAGAAATTGGTAAGATAATCACAACAACAGCTCTTCATAGATATTGGAGTAAGATATCTGGTTTACTTAAAACATATTTGACAATAAGTGTAGTAATATTGATGTTGATTACATCTGCTGGTATTTACGGATTCTTATCAAATGCTTATCAAAAAACAGCTAATAAACTAGAAATCCATGAAGGTGAAATAGCTGTATTTGAAGGCAAAAAAACATTGTTTAAAGATAATATTGAAGATAATCAAAAAGTCGTAGAACAAAAAAATAAACGTATTGACCAATTATCTCAATTAAGAACAACCCAAGAAACTAGATTAGATGCTGCAACAAACAATCGAAACAGAAATGGCGCCAGAGCAGATATTCAGAACTCAAATGATGAAATTCAAAAATTATCAAATGAAGTAGACGTGTTGAATCAAAAAAATTCAGCATTAAACGATTCTATAAGCAAATACAATACCATGGTGCTTGAGTTAAAAGCTGGTAGTGATGTGGCTGCTGAAGTTGGTCCTTTGAAGTACATATCAGAATTGACAGGTGTTCCGATGGCTAACGTGGTTAATTATCTTATCCTTCTGCTTATTTTTGTATTTGACCCATTGGCTGTTGCTTTGGTGCTTATGACGAATAAAATTTTTGAATTAGAAGAAGATAATGAAAAAAACAAAGTGGATGTAAAAGACACATCTTTAAATTCCATCACCAAAGTAATTGAACACAATCAAAGTGAAGAAGTTAAAGAAGAACCTATAATGATGGACGAACAACATGATGATAATGATGTTGAAGTTGAAGAAACAAAAACAGACGTTACGACAGAGGTTGCAACACCAGAAGAAAAAATAGAAGAACCTATCGTATCTGAAAATATTGAACTTACAAATGAAGAAACAAATAAGATAAAATTGGAAGATATCAAAGAAATCAAAAACAGAGGATTTTCTGTAAATGTACCTAGACCAAATACTAATGTTGTTGAGAGAATAGGTTCAAATAAATTTGTGAAAAATAATGATAATAACACTGTTTATTATAAGAAAAACAAATGATAATTGACTATAAAAAATATCAGTTAAAGGTTGAAAACTATATCCCTATTGAAAGCAAGAAAACTAGAGTGATACTTGGACACACCAATAATCATGATATGAAACATTTTATTGGTTGGCAAAAAAGGTTAAATGGAAAGTATCAAAAAACAGCTCAGTACACTATTTCAACCAACGGTAAAATTTACGAACATTTTAACCCTAAATTTTATTCTAGATATTTTAAATACCATGATTTAAATAGTAAATCAATCATAGTATTGTTAGAAAATGATGGTTATTTGTTTAAAGATTCTAAAACTGACCAATTTATTACATGGTTAGGGGATATTTATAAGGGAGACCCAGATATTTTGGAAAAAAAATGGCGAAACTTAAATTATTGGTCACCTTATACTGAAGAACAAATGATTTCTGCTGTAAAATTAGTGAATAAGTTGTGTGACGATTTTAACATTCCAAAAGTAACTGTGAATCATAACACAAAAATAAATGAATTGGGTGACTTTACTGGTGTGCTGTATAAAGCTAATTTAGAAAAGTATTACACAGACTTAAACCCGTGTTGGGATTTTGAAAAATTTAAAAATAAAATAGAAAGCTATGAAAGAGATAATTAATGAGCATGACATGACAAAAAAAATGATGTCTATTTTAAGAGGTGGTTATGAAAACAAACTATTAAAAGAAGACAACGGTCAAGAATTAAAACCAGTTAATGATGACCAAAAAGACACCTTGGTACCTACCAAAGGTGATGCTGTTTTTAATGACGAGTTGAAAAAGCTTCAAGATATTGTTGACCCAAGTGCTCAAATAACCAATTTTAAGATATATCCTTCAGACAGAAATGTTTTCATTGAAGGTAAACTTTTAGAAGGTCAAGCTGAAGATTCAGGTATAATCTTTAGAATGGAACTTAAAAAAAGAGAAATTGAAACTAGCATGAATAATATTGAATTGGACGATGATGTTAATGGTGTATTAAATAGACTTCATGGCTACTACAAAAATTGGACAAATGAATGGTCTAAAAAGATAACAACAGAATTTAATCAAACACAAAATTAATTATGAAACTAGGCGTTAAAGACATATTTATAATCATATTGTGTGTTGGTTTAGTGATAAGTTTCATTATGGGTCAGAAAAAAACTATTGATTACCGAAAAGGTGAAATAGAAAGACTTCATGAAGAAAATAAAAAATTAACCAACATAAATGATAGTTTGATTTTTGCTAACAAAGAAATCGACAATCAGTTTAATGAACTTGTTAATTTAATAGATGAACAAGATAGAAAACTAATCGCAACACAATCACAACTAAACAAATTAAAAAAGAAAAGAGATGAAATACCTACTTATGTTAATTACTTGTCTGCTAATGACGTTGCAGATGAACTCTCAGCCTACATCGAAAGACATAGGAAAAGTAAGAGCGCTGGAAATTAATGGTGACACATTAATTCAAATGCATTTGATGGACGCCAAAATAGTACTAAAAGGTGTTTTGGATGGTGAAATAGCTGACAGTTTATTAAATATTTTTATGGTTAGAGATAGCATAAACAGTGAAATTGTTCAAATGCAAGTTTCACAAATAAGGCTTTTACAAGAAAAAAGTAAAAACCAAGCTCAACTTAATGACAATTTAAATATCATAATAAAAAACAAAGATTTAGAAATAAGCAAACTCAACGCTGTAATCCTTGAACAAAAGAAACAAATTAAAAAAGAGAGATTTGTTAAAAAATTATCATTGATTGGTAATGTAGTGATTCCAGCGGTACTTATAGTGTTATTTATAACTAGTTAAGAACAACTTTATCCATTTAAAATAAGGCCCATATGGGCCTTTTTTTTCGATATATTAATATATTTATATACAAACTATCTTATATGAAAGAAAATATAAAAGAAAATTTAGTAAAGTCTGATGTTACCAAACAAATAAAGGTGTATATGGACTCAAAAGAATTCAAGGACAAGATTGAAAAAATCGTAAAAGATAGAATTAAGAACGAAAAGGAGTTGGAAGACAAAGTGGTTGAAATTACAACCAATGTGTTGACGCAACTATATAAAACTCTTTGGGTCAAAAGAGCCGTGTGGAAAAATAATTTAAGTAACAAAAGCAACTAATATGGCAAAAATTAAAATAACAGAACAACAAGCAAGATTACTTGGCTTAAAACCTAATGTCAAAGTTAAAATCACCAAAGAACAATACAATAGAATATTTGCTTCTGGATTAATCAAAGAAAGCAATATGGTCAAAGGTGGCTTGCACAGAGTTGACAAAATGTTTAAAAAAGAATTTGGTGGTAAGTTAAAAGAAACGTCTGTTGATTTGACAAACGAAGTCAAAAATTTAATCAAATACATGTACAGAAAGGACGAAAATTTCCCATCTTTTTGGACTGAACAAGGTTTGACCTATGAAGAAATTTGCGATGCTTTAATTGCCAAGAAAATGGTTGTTTCTGAAAACGGAAAATGTACAGTATCTAAATCATTGGGCGACCCACAAACAGCGGTTAAAATGATTGAAAACGCTCTTAGAGAAATGATAGGTGGTGATAAATTGATGGAATTGGATAATTACCCAGCTGGGGCTGAAACAGACCCTAGAGCACCATTTAATCAAAAAGATAATTTTACAACGACAAAACCAGTTAGCTCTCAAACTTACAAAATAATAGCGATGAATCCTGAAATTGCTATTTTAAAAGGCTCAGATGGTTTATACGTGTTTAATCATTATAATTTAGGTGAAGAAGAATTATCTGATTACGTAGAAAGAGAAGAATACTTTGTTGGTACAGATGAAGATGGTGACCCAGAATATGAATACGGTGATTTTGAAAAAACAGAAGATGGTATTGAAGATTATGTAAACGATAACCTAGAATACTTATCACAGGGTCAAGGGTTTGATGATTTTGAAAGTGGTGTTGATTTGGTTAAGATTGATGACGAAATCAAAAACGATATATTGCGTTTGTATGATAAAGATAAAACAATAGTAAATGCTTTATCTCAAGTTAACGAAGTTGAATCTCAAGAAGAGAAAATGACTAGATTAATGAAAGCTATTGCAGATAAAAGAGCTGAATCTGAAAGGTTAGAGGCTGAAAGACAAGCTAGATTAGATAGACAAAATGCTATTGATAGTGCTAGAGCTGAAGAAAAAATGAAGATGCAACAAGCAATGGATGACAACGAACCTGAAGAACCTAAGAGTCCAGATACATTCTTTGGTACACCATGGGACCAAGTTGAAGAAACAACAACAGCTGCATCTTCTGGTTCTTTTGTTGCACCATTGGGTATGGTTAATAAAAGAGAAATGCCAGTCGATATCAACAAAATGAAGGTACCAGTTGTCAAAGAAACAACTGATGCATCTTCATCTGGGCAATATGATATCAACGCATTACCAGGAATCAGCCGCGATGGTAGCTTTAAAACAGCTGCAAAAACAAAAGCTCAAAAGAAAACACAATATCCTGATGGGTCTTTTGTAGATTTTAATGATTGCACTAAACTAAACAACAAACCAGCTGGTGCTGGTTGTAGCCAAGGGGCGGTTGACAACGTGATAAAATTAAAAAAGACGAAAGGCAACATAAGTGCGCCATCTTTATCAGAAAGCAAAAGTCGAGAAAAACAATAACTTTAAGTATTTTTAGGATATTTATAATAAACTATTTTAAAATGGATAAGAACATAATCAAAAAGCATTTGTCTCAAAAATTTTTATCTGAGGTTACAACACCTGGGATTAGTTTGAACAACAAAATTAGAAAAGACAATGCTAAAATAAATAAAAGTGGTGTCTCAAAAGAAGCCAAAGACTCATTGGATTATAACAAGAGTCTCAAGCAAGACAAAGACACATCTAAAATGGCTCAGAATAAATTCAACTACGACCAAACTGAAGAAAAGACGTACCATGATGAAATGGAAATCATGAACGGTCAAGAAATGATTCAGTATGAAGGCGAACCAGATGAATTATTCAAAAAAAGAGCATTAGAAGCAATTGAAGGTAGTTCTAGAATGGGTAACAACCCAGAATGGGCTAACGTTGTACCAAAACAACAAGGATTTGAAGGACCAGAATTTGGTAAAAACCTTGTTAAGAAAATCAAATCATCAGTTAAGAAAAGAAATGAGCAAACACCAACAACAAAAATGTATGGTGATGATTGGGAAGTTAGCAAAAGCATGGGTGCTGAAACTAGAGCTATACAAGAAAACATGGTTGAAATGGCTGCTGCGCCAAAACCTATATCTGAAAAATTGGCAAATGCTTTAAGAATCAACATTGAAAAGAACGGTCCAGATGTAACAGCTGAAAAACTTATTGATGCTGTTAGTGAAACCAAGATGGTTTCTCACATGCCAGACTCCATGGAATATGGTCAAGGTAAAAATAAAGTTAGCGCTTTGTTGTCTGCTGGTAAACTAGAACAAGCTGTACAATCAGCAAGAACATTGGCTAAAAAAATTGAGAAAAAAGCCATGAAAGACATGGGTATGTTTGAAAATAAAATAAATAACAACAATAAACCACAAATCAAAGAATCAATGAAAAGACTTAGATTTAAAAATGAATTTAAAGGTGTAGGAAACGCTTTAAAATTAATACCAGAAGCTTACAAAGTAGATAATAAAGTTTTCGAAATGACTGACGGTAATGAAACTTATAAAATCCGTTGGGAAGGCGGTTTAACTGAAGGTAAAGCAGTTGTTTTGACTGCTGCTGACAGCAAATTGGTAAACGAAGATATTACCAGAATGAAGCAATTATTTGGTTACAAACCACAAGACACATTGGGTTTGGTTAAGGGTAATGCTAGAATAAATGAAAACAAAGCATTTGCAGATGTTTGGGCTAAGACTAAAGCGCTTATGACTGAATCTGAAGATATCGAATCAGCTAAAGCTGATGAAGGTTTTTGGGAAGAAGAAACAAAGTCAGCACCAGAAGCTAGCAAACATATCGAAGGCTCAACTTCATCAGATAAAGGTACCAAAGCACCTAAAGCTAAAGAAGGTGATTTAGAAGACGCTGTATCACACGCACCAGAAGCTAAGAAACACGTAGAAGGTTCTGTATCATCTGAAAAAGCTATGCATGCTCCAAAACCAAAAGAAGGTCACTGGGAAGATGCTGGTGTAACTCAAGCAGCTGAAGCGAAAAAACATGTTCATTTGAAAGAAGGTGAAGATTTATCACCAGAAGAATCAGAAGAATTGAAGAAAAAAGCTGAAGCTAACGATAAAGAATACAACATCATGAAAGAAGAACCAATGGATACTGATAAAATGATGAAGGAAATGATGGACAAGATGATGAAAGAGGAAGAGGAAATGATGAAAGAGGAAGAGGAAATGATGAAAGAGGAAGAAGAAATGATGAAAGAGGAAGAAAAGGAAGAAGACGAAAAATAAATCATAAAAATTATAAAAACCCCACAATTTGTGGGGTTTTTTGTTGTTTGAGATATTTATCATAAAACAAATGTTATGGTATTACAAGAATTTCAAGAAAAAATAGGTGTTACACCAGATGGTATATTTGGACCAAAAACCCTTAAAGCTGCTGCTAAATATTTTAAATTATCTGATGAAAGAGCCGCACATTTTTTCGGCCAATGCGCACATGAAACAGGTAATTTTACTGTATTTACTGAAAATTTAAATTATTCGGTACAAGGACTAAATAGAGTTTTTAAAAAATATTTTCCAGGCAATCTAGCCGAGTCATATGCTAGACAACCAATAAGGATTGCATCTAGAGTGTATGCTGACAGAATGGGCAACGGAAATGAAGCATCGCAAGATGGTTGGAAATTTCGTGGTCGAGGTGCTATCCAAACCACTGGTAAATACAATTATCAACTGCTAGCTGATTTTTTAGGTAAACCAGAAATAATGCTAAACCCAGATTTGGTAGCAAATGAACATGCTTTTGATTCAGCTATGTTCTATTTCAATCGAAGAAATATTTGGAAAGTTGCTGATAAAGGTGTTAATAGTAGAACAATAATGAATGTAACAAAATTGGTGAATGGTGGTTATAATGGTTTACAAGACAGGATAAACAAAACCAACCAATTTTATAGATGGCTTAAAGCATAACCATTTATTTTTTAGAATATGTGATTATATTTAACCACATATATGAACAATAAACACTTAAAATTTTTATCTTATTTGAACACTCCATTGAGTAAAGAAAGCATCGTAATGATATATGATGCAAACAACGTAAAGTTTGAGAGATGTGAACTTTACGGTGATTTTGTATTGTCATTATTGAGCTTGGTGTTTGACACTTATATGGGTGATGATTTTACTCCAGCTGGAGAACAAGTCAAACATTTCAAGTGGTGTTGGGATAAGAATGTTGAAAATTTCAGATTGGAAGGTGTCAACATAGAGAGTGACAATTTGTATGAATATTTTTTAGAATATATGCTTGAAGTGTTTTATTTTTCAGACAAAACAAATGAAAACGACAGTTTGAGATTGTGGACTGATTTATTTGATTATTCAAAAAACAGGTCACAATCGGATATGGATACGTTTGTGGAGGTATATAAATTGTTTGATAAATCACTTAAAGTTTAAAAAACACTTGATTTTTAATAGAAAATACTTAGTTTTACAATATGGAAATAGATAGACTTTTTAAAATAATCATGAGTGACTTTACTTCCGAACAAATGAAATTGGAAGAAGAGCTTGAGTTTGCCATCAATTCAAGAGAGAACATTCACGCAAAAGTTAGCACGATAAAAAGCTTGCTAGAGAAAATAACAATAAATGAAGCTAGCATGATGAAGTTTGCTAGTATGATACCAAATAACAATTTACAAAACAACGAAAACAATGGAACTGTTTAATGAATTAAAGGCAATGGTTGCTGGCCTAGAAGAAGATGCGACAAAATTTTATGAAAAAAATAACAAAGCAGCTGGTGTTAGACTTAGAAAGGGTCTCCAAGATATCAAGTCTATGGCTCAAGCATTAAGAGTAGATGTATCAGAAAAAAATAAAAAAGCTGAATAATGTTGGTTGATTTATTAAATAAGGGTTTGGTAATTCTTTATATTTTGTCTTGTTTATTGATACTAAGACATGGATATTATTTTTTACAAACACTTCTAACAACGACCGAGGAAGACCCTAAAAAATACAAGTTAGATAAAACGTCTTTGTTCTTTTTAGGTGTATCAATTGCATATGTTTTATCTGCGATTTTCACGGGTATTAAAATTTAAAAAATGGCAAATATACAAAAAACATTAGATTCACTTCAGCCATATGTTATAGGTATTCGTTATCTAGAGGGTACACCATTGGTAGACGCTGTATTTAAAGAAGGTTGGACTGTACCAGAGGAACCTAACATCAAAAGGATAAAAGGTAATGAAGAAATGAATTACTTTATGATTTTTAGCGAAGCTAATGGTATTGGATTAGACGAATTGCTAGGTTATGTTGAAAGAACAATCAAACTAAACCAAGAAAGGGAAAAGAAACACGAACTATTAAAAGCAAAAGTTAATGAACTTAAAGAAATATTCAAAAAGAATAGTCTTGCTAAACTTACTAGATTGAAATTTTCGTTTGCTGAAGAAGAGTTGGTGCCTAATCTTAATGATTTTGATGTTGATGATTTAATCGAAACAAGCCCAGAAGAACCAATAGAAGAACCAATAGAAGAAACAATTGAACAAACCAACATCAACAACGTTTCATTTTTAGATGAAAACGGACAAGCTATTGAAATGACTGAAGAAGAAAAAGAAATGTTGGAAGAAGAGGCTAGAGCAGAAAGAAATAGACAAATCTTACAAAATAAAAAGAATAACCCTATCTCAAATGCTGCTAGAAAAGTAGAGTTACCACCTAAAAAGAAAATGGAAATGGTAACTAGTGATTTAGATTATGATACCGATTGTGATTGTGGTCCAAATGAAGCATGCTCAAAATGCATAGATAAAAAGGACCTATAAATTAAAACCCCGATTAATCGGGGTTTTTTTGTTCGGTAAAAGCTCTTTCAAAAAATTCTTGAATTGTGTGTATTAACCATACACCACCAGCAGACAACAAACCATTTAAGAAAATCATTAGGTAAGCGTTATCAACACCCAACGAACCTAATGGTGTTAAATAACCATAACCCATAAAAATCATAAGGGCTGACAAACCAAAACCCATCCATGTTCCTAAACACATGAAACAGGTAAATAATTTATACAAACTGTAACCACCTGTTCCAAATTTAGAAAGCATGTTTCTCCAACCTTCAAAAATAGAACCGTAAATCATATTGTTACAAGCGCCATAAGCAATCAAAATAAAAATAAGTGTATTCATAGTTTTATTTCAAATATATGGTTTATAGATGGATTAGTCAATATTTATAGAAAAAAAGAGCCGTGAAAGACCTAATAAAGTTAAGATTAAAACATTTATTAAACGAAGCTAAAAAAAGCGAATATGAATATCAAGTAAGAGATATTGGTGGTTCTGATGTTTACTACAAAAGAAAAAAAGGCGATAAGTTATGGTCATTTACTGATGAAAAAGATTTTACCAAAAACTCAAACAAAGAAAATACTGTCAAATACAAAAAGAAAGACAAATGAAGTTAGTTATAAAAAACATATTAAGAGAAGAAATTGATAAATTAATTACATGTAAATCTTGTGATTGGTCATGGAAAAAATCAGAAGGTGGTCCAGATATGTATTTTTGTCACAAGTGCGGAACGGATAACACACCTGATAATATCAAAGAAGAGGCTAAGATAATACAAGCTGCTGGTGTATTGATTAAGTGTGAGAAGACTAATAGAATACTTATGTTATTGAGAAATGACAAAAATCCATCATGGTCAATGGTTTCAGGTGGTTTAGATGAAGGTGAAAGTGTAATTGAAGGTCTCAAACGAGAAATCAAAGAAGAACTATCAATAGACCCGAATATCATATCATTAAAATTCATGTATGCTGAAAAAACACCGAATCAAAATGTAAATTTTCATTATTTTGAAGGCTTGACTTCTGAAGAATTTTCACCTAAATTGGACAATGAGAACTTAGATTGGGGTTGGTTTTCAAAAGATAAATTACCAAAACCCCTATATTATAGAATGCAAGAGAAAATTGACAGGATATGAGAAAAACAATGATTGACAGGGAAATCGAGCTTGAAGAAAGAGAAATCTTAAGAGATAAATTTGTGACGGCTCTGAGGAAAACTCAATTTGTTAATGAGTTAAAAAATGGTCTAGGTGATGAGATAAAAAAGAACCCTAAAGGTGTCAAAATAATCAAACAGTCAAGATATAAAAGATTTATATCATGGCTAAAATCCTTTTTTACCAAGTTTTAATATGACTTACGAACAATTAATAGAAACTGTTTCACTAATAGTTGAAAACGAAAAAATTCAAAAAAATGGTTTGACACTAACATATGAGTTAGATGAAAAAAGTCATAACGATATAAACCATGCTTTGTTTTTAAAATCAAATCCATACTCAACTAAATTCGAACCTTCAGACGAATTTGAAGTAATGTTGGGTGGAATACTTGTAAAATTCAAAAAATTGTAATACCTTTGCTGCATGGCAAAGAAATTATTAGAAGATTGGCCAGAATACGATTACGTTGCTGGACTAGATGAAGTCGGTAGAGGCTGTGGGGCTGGTCCCGTGGTTACAGCTGCTGTTATCATGCCAAAAGGCTTTAAATCGCCTCTAATTAGAGATTCGAAGAAGTTATCGGAAAAACAAAGAAACGAAGCCTATAAGCTTATAATGGAGAATGCGGTGGCTGTTTCATGTCATGCTGGTTCAGCAATCGAAATAAACGAGGTCGGTATCAACAAAGCGACATTCAATACAATGCACAAGTGTATTGATGACCTATCCGTTAAACCACAATACCTTTTGGTCGATGGAACCGTATGGGATGATTACACTGGTACCAATGCTGATAATTCTAAGCTGACACTTGTACCTAAAGGTGATGACACATTCACATGTATAGCTGCCGCTGCAATTGTTGCAAAGGTTAGACGTGATGAATACATGGCCAGATTAGATGAAAAATTTCCTCAGTATAATTGGGCCAAGAACAAAGGCTATCTAACTCCAGACCATATTCAAGCAATCAAAGAACATGGCCCAAACAGATACCACAGAACTCTTTACATAAGAAATTTTGTACAACAAAAGCTTGATTTATAAGGTGTTACAAAAAAAAGTGAAAAATTTTTAAGATTTTACTTGACACGGGTCAAAAATCTTAGTACCTTTGCACAACTTAACACAACAAAATCTTTTTAAAACCAAAATTATGAATTCATTATTAGCTGCAATGCAAACTAGCGATTCACGTACCGAAAACGGTATGGTGACTAATTCAACCTCACTTAACAATTGCGTAGACTTGTTCTTCCAAATTGGTGCTATGCGTGGTCAAGATAAGACTCGTCTTATCAATGCCTTCACAAAAGCATTTGGTGAAAACCCATTGACAGCTATGAAGTTGTTATTCTGGGCTCGTGACGTGCGTGGTGGTGCTGGAGAACGCCAAATTTTCCGTGACATCATGTCATATCTTGCGACTAACCGTACAGAGGTTATGCGTAAGAACATTCACTTGGTGAGTGAGTTCGGGCGTTGGGATGACCTTTTGGTTCTTTTGGGAACTCCTTTGGAAAATGACGCTTTGGCGTTGATTGCTAAGGGATTGAACGAAAAGAACGGTCTTTGCGCTAAGTGGATGCCACGTCCAAACGTGAGCAACCGTGAGGCGAAGAGACATGCTAACATCATCCGTAAGTACTTGGGCTTGTCACCTAAGGACTACCGTAAGATGTTGGTAGAGTTATCTAACACCGTTGAGCAACTTATGTGCTCTAACGAGTGGTCTGCTATTGAGTACGCAAAGTTGCCATCAAAAGCAATGAGCGACTTGATGAAAGCTTTCTCTAAGCATGACAAGGAACGTTTTGGCGCTTACTTGACTAGCCTTGAAAAGGGTGAAACCAAGATAAACGCTGGTGCCGTATACCCATACGACATCGTTAAGAACATGCAAATGGGTAATGCACGTGGTGCTGACGCACAATGGAATGCATTGCCAAACTACATGGAAGGTAACGAAGAAAAAGTTATCCCATTGGTAGACGTTTCAGGTTCTATGAATTGTCCAGCTGGTGGCAACTCTAACATCACATGTATGAATGTGGCAATCTCTTTGGGATTGTACATTTCAGAACGTAATGTTGGACCATTCAAGGATGCTTTCTTAACATTCAGTGACACACCTACTTTGGAAGTAACTAAGGGAAGCCTTAGCGAAAGATACCGTCAAATGCACGGTTCACCATGGGGTGGCTCAACCAACTTGCAAAGAGCGTTTGAAGTGTTGTTGAACAAGGCTGTTAAAGGCAATGTTCCAGCTTCAGAAATGCCAACCATGATGATAATCTTATCAGACATGGAATTCAACCAAGCCGTTGGTGGTGGTTGGGGTCGTCCATCATGGAATGACACGGCTCAAGAAATGATTGAGAAGATGTACACAGCAGCTGGGTACCGAGTGCCTAAGATTGTGTACTGGAATCTTCAATCACGTGGTGACAAGAATAAGCCAGTTCAATTTGACAAGAATGGAACTGCATTGGTGTCAGGGTTCAGCCCAGCTTTATTGACAAGCTTGCTTGGCGGTAAGGATATGACTCCATATTCTATGATGATGGATGTCATCGGTACTCCACGTTACTCAGTAGTGACAGTTTAATCTAAAAAGCATGGTCTAACGTGGCCATGCTTTTTTCATTTTGCGTTTTGGAAAGGTGAATCCTGCAACCAAAAAACAACTACAATTCAAACACAGGTGTATTAGGGCTCACCGCCCTAATCTGTAGGTTCGTCAGTCCTCTATTTTAAAAATTGACAAGGCCGTTAACTCCCACAATAGTTAGCAAACTTCGTCACAGGGTTTAGAAGTAAATGCCCCCGCACCTTGAAACAACGCACTATAAAGCCCCTTTTAGGGGCTTTTTTAGTTTATATGCTTTACACTTTAAAAATTTTTATCTAGATTTGTATTTATGGATAAAATACTTATCAAAGAAATCGACAAATACACTAGTAGTGTTTTTAAAGACAAAACTGTTTCAGAATACATGATTTACCTTATGACTGAAGATGGTGTTAAAAAAGAGGCTTACCTAGAGATGGGAGAAGAAGCCAAGAAGTTAAGAGTCAATGAACTTTTGATGGAGAATTTTGAATATAACAACGAAATCATAAATGATGTGATTTTAGAAGAAACATTAAACTAAAATGGATAAACAGTACCCACTTATTTTGGTTTTCTACTTGGATAGAGAACTAATGAAAAACCCAGACATTATCAAACCTTTTGCTGATTCAGTCAACGATGCTATCGGTAGAAGAAGAGCAAACGCAATGGCGTTCTTCTTGCCAACTGATGGTGAAGAAAGAGTAGAATGCATCAACCCAATCATGGTCAAGGATGCCGATATGGAAGAAATCAACAAAATGGTTGAAGACATCAAGAAATCATTCTCAATTGGTGATGATGAAACGTTGCCAGATATAGAAATAACAACCGATAACGAATGTGATTGTGGTCCACTGACAGGTGGCTGTGGTCCAGATTGTAAATGCAATGAATAAAATGGAAAAGTTAACATGGGACTATAATTACCAAGAATACAGTAAAGTTTTTGGTTTACAAAAAGATTGGAATCAAACACTCATAACCAAAATCAATCAAATGAGTGCAATGATTCATCAAAAAACAAATAGGGGTGGTGCTAATAAGATAAAATTAAACAGCGTATTATTACCATTGTTTCATGACTTGGAATATTTCAATATTGATGATTACAATGAAATGTCTTTAGCTGGTAGATATCGTATAACTATAGATGATTCATTACCTAAAAATATCATTTTGCTTTTACATGAATTACCAGATATGATTGATTTAGAAAGCAAAGGATTCGTGTATTATTCGGTTAAACATGGTGAAGAACTTTCAATAGGTGTTTTTAAATTAGACAGCGAAGAATACACAAATGCATTAAATAACCCTAATTTTTTTATACTTAATAAAGATAATTGTAAAGGTGAAATAGAAATTTTAAATTATGAATAACCAAGAAAAAGCATTTATCTATGACCAATGTCTTCGTGACAGTGATAGATTACAGAGAGAAAACTCCAAACTAAAATCAGACTATGCTGGCAACATACCACCACATATTCAAAAAATAATTGATGAGAACAATGCTAAGATAGCTGTTCTTGTTGGAAGACTTGAAAGCTTGTTTAAATAATGGATAAAATTGTAAATAATGTACCAGTTCCTTATGAACCTAAAAAAACAAATAGGTTTTTTATAAAATTTCCAGAATATTTTAATTTATCAGAATGGGTTTGTCATTCAGCATCCAGACCAACCCTTAGATATATAGGTGAGGAAAACGGTGAAAAAAAATACACTTGGGATAATTTAATTGTCAAGATGTATGACCCGATAGTTATGTCAACTACCAAATCTTTAATGGATTTAGTAAATAAGAATAAATTATCTGACAAATTTGATTTAACTATTGAAATGTTGGACCCAATTGGTTCTGTAATAGAAAAATGGTTACTTTCTGATTGTGAAATTTTGTCTATAGATTTTGGTATCTTATCATATAATATAGACAAACCAGTTTTAAATACTTTATTTATTAAAATTAATAAGGCAGAATTATTGTTTTAAGGTCTAGTGCTAGTTCTTCTTATCTTGATGTATTTCCATTTTGTTTTTTCATGAATTAGGTCATACATCTTGCTTATCATCACTTGGCTGGCGGTACCCATAAACATTAGACTCTTAATCTTTTGTTTTTTGGCTATCTTTGCTAGTGTGTGATGAAGTCTTTGTGCATCTTCTATATTCTTACATATGACCATATCAAATTGCTCTTCGTTGTATATGATTAGTTTGTTGTAAACTACAATGATTTGCTTTACCATCTTTTTAGCGTGAGCACCTTGAACCAAACGCTTTACAATTTCTTTGATTGTCGGTCTTTCTTTTTTTGGATTCATTCCGTACAACCAAAATGTTTCTTCAATTTCATAATCATCAGAATGTAAAATGGTCCAATCACCTAGCGGTGCTTCGGTATAGAGTTTACCGTAATCATCTCTAAGTATTCTAAATGTATCACTCTCTTCAGTTGGTTTGGTGACACATATCTGACATTTTACTGGTTTGATACCCTTGGTATTTACGAATTTTCTAGGAAATAAAACCTTGTTATCGTCTTTGATTCTGTGAAAGTTTAAGAACGCAGTTTCTCTGGTTTTACACCTGTGTAAAGTCTTCTTGTATTCTCCGTTGCAAACCAGCACCACTCTGTAATCCATACATTATTTGTTTTTTTGAATAAAATAACGTACCTTTGCGAAAAAGTGAATAGAATATGTCAAAAAAGGATTATTACGAATCATTAGGATTGACCAAGGGTGCATCGGCTGACGAAATCAAAAAAGCCTATCGTTCTTTGGCCAAAGAATGGCACCCTGATAAAAACCCAAACAACAAAGAAGCTGAAGAAAAATTCAAAGAGATTTCTGAAGCCTATGAAGTATTGTCCGACCCAGACAAAAAGAGCAAGTATGATACCTATGGTCATACCAAGGGTGGTTCAGGTGGTTTTGAAGACTTCTATAATAGTGCTTTTGGTAGCATGTTTAGAAACAGAGGTAAATCAGTTAGAAAAGGTGAGAACTTAAACTTGACAGTAAAGCTTACACTAGAAGAAATTTATTCTGGTGTTAATAAAAAATTCAAATACAAGAAAGCAGAAAGCTGTGAAGCTTGTAGTGGTCATGGTGGTAGTGATTTACACCAATGTCCAACATGTAAGGGTAATGGTAGAGTTGCAAGAACCGTAAATACACCAATTGGGGTTATGCAAGAAGTAATCAATTGCCCAACATGTAGTGGCATCGGAACAACTTACGATGTTTCATGCAAGGTTTGCAACGGTAGCGGTACGACAACCATAGACCAAGAAATTGATATTGATATACCTAGTGGTGTAGAGAATGGGATGACATTCGTAATGGCTGGCAAGGGTCAAGCAATTAGAAGCGGAATAAGCGGTGATTTACATATAACCATACTAGAACTACCCCACAAGGTATTTGTTCGTTCTGGAAGCGATTTAAGGATGAATTTGAAGCTATCTTATCCTCAGTTGGTTCTGGGTGATAAAGTGGAAATAAACACCATTGATGGGGCTAGAATTCGCATGAATATTCCATCACACAGTGATGTCGGTACCAACTTAAAAGTTCAGACCAAAGGTATGAAAGTTTTTGATTCGGATAAGACTGGTGATTTGTATGTGAATCTAAATGTTGAGATACCTAAAACAGTTAGTGAAGAAGAAATTGCTTTGTTGGAAAAACTTAAAGAACTTCAAGAAAAAAACAAAGTATAACTTGCACGAATGATTTTAATGGCGTATATTTGCATAGAAAATAACAAAACAAAAAACAAAATTCTATGGCAAAATACGAAGAACCATTTGAAGACACAATCGAATTATTTAATCAAGTTATTAGCGATGCTGGGTTAGAAAGATACATGACTATCACTGTATTGACCAATAACAAAGCGAAAGACATTTTCAAAGTAAACAAAGCCAACGAACTTCTTAAGTTTAGAACTGGTGATGATATCATCATTGTAATCAATGAAAAAATCTTTGAGCAACTAACTGATGACCAAAAGAGAATAGTTGTTGAAGAAGCTATTGCTTATATTAGCTATGACTCTGAAAACGACAAGGTGCTCATAACAAAACCAGACTTCATGGCTCACAGCGGCATATTGCGTAAACATACTTTCAATACAATTGAAGTTGTTAGAGAATCTGTTAAGTCTCTTTATGATGCCGAGAAAGAAGCGGAAGATGAATCAGAAGCAATCACTGGGTAATGACTAGAGAAGAAATATCGGAAATAAACCCAGACGCACTAGTGTGCGATGGGTTTGACGAAGCAATTATAGGCACGGCTGAGAGAATCAATCTCGGCCCTGTCGTTGCTTATGATGTAGATAAGATGATTGATATAATGATTGAGCGTGATGGCATGACATATGAAGAAGCTCTAGAATATTTCAATTTTAACATATTAGGTGCTTGGATGGGTGAATTCACACCAATCTTTGTGTCTAAAAATCAATTTTAAATATGCAAAAAATCATAAAAGACATGTTGATTGCTGACTTGGAAGCACAAAGAAGAAAAGCAATTCTAACATTACAACTATTATCTAACCACTCAGCTGGTATAGGTGACCATTCTACTGGGGATTACTATAAAAATGCTCACGAAGCATTGGAAGCGCTAACAGATGCTGATGATAAATTGGAAACAATAAACAAGTACCAATTTAATCTCGAAAATGGTGAGTACATAACATACAAAAACGGTGAAAAAATATGAATATCGTAAACGATTTTAAAGACTACGCAAAAAAACACATGGGTGTTTCAGATGATACGATTTCATCATGGGATTCAATTCAAAATTCCATCTACACCCCATTAAACTCAATGACACCATACATTCTTGAAGAAAGAGAAATGCGTGTTACACAAATGGACATCTTCTCTCGTTTGATGATGGACCGTATTATATGGTTGGCTGGACCAGTCAACGATAGAATGAGCACATTTGTCCAAGCACAACTTATGTTCTTGGATAACCTTGAAGTTAAAGACATCACATTACACATCGACTCACCAGGTGGCTCCGTTAAATCTGGCCTATCAATAGTTGACGTAATGAATTACGTATCATCCGATATCGTAACCATCAACACAGGTATGGCCGCAAGTATGGGTAGTATCTTATTGGGTGCTGGTACCAAAGGCAAGCGTTTTAGCTTAAAGCATAGCAAGGTGATGTTACACCAAGTATCAGCTGGTGCGTATGGTAACATTCAAGACATGCGTGTTACATTCGCTGAAACTGAAAAGTACAACGAAATCTTGTTTGGTTTGTTAGGTCAATACACCGACAAAGACCCAAAACAAGTAATGGAAGATGCTAGCCGTGACAAATGGTTAACTGCTGAAGAAGCTGTTGAATACGGTATCATTGACGGAGTTATATCAACCAAGAAGAAAGGTAAAAAATAATTCTAGTGATGAATATAGACGAGTACTATGATTCATTTAAGGATAAAGTGAAGGACTTCCTTGAGCGTCTGGACCAAGAGAAAGACGAAACCAAGGAAGCCTTCAAAATCCTGACTGATTCGATAAACAACGGAACAGAACTCACCGATGAAGAAAAAGATAAAATCGGTGACCAACTTAAAGACGTTCTTAAAACTGTTGGATTGGTAGGTGCAACGATATTACCTGGTGGGTTTATATATTTCTTGGTTGCTAAGGTGTTCAAACTCAACAAGTACGTTCTTCCAAGTTCATTTCATAAAGAAAATGAAAAAGAAAATCAAGAAAAACTTGACAAACAGGAAAAATTGTAGTACTTTTGTAGAGTAAATGATATTTATAGCTTACACACGTTCTTTTTTTATGGGGTATACTGGTAATTGATTGTGTATAGTCGTAATCAGTAAGCATGTAGTGCTAGATTGGAAGCACTTTAATCTGTCTATTAAAATTTCAAATGGCAACGAGTTTATCGTTTCTGAAAATGTCCTTGAAGAAGCTACATGTAGCTTTTCTGGAGAGCTTGCGTTGGTCTAACTATCGCTGATGGTGATAACCTTTCACCTGATGGTGGTAATCCACTCGATAATGGTAAGCCATTCGCTTTAGGTTAACGAGCGTAATAGTCAACTTATTTCGGAAGGTTAGAAAACCTTGAACTAAACATGTAGAAAGCTTTTGAAGAATACGCAAGAATGGGGTTCGAATCCCCAGTACTCCACTCTTATTTAGATTCATACTCCATGCCTCCTTCCGAGTGTGAAATGAAGACCCTCAACAATTTCGCTTTGTTGGGGGTTTTTTGTTTATGTTGTGATATTTATACGAAAAGGAGTTCACATGAAAAAAATAATTATGAGTATATTGTCAGCTGATGGCAAAATTTCTAGCAAACGTTTGATTACGTTTTTAGCTTTTTTACTTATGGCTTTTGGTTTTATCATGAACATGATATTAAAATATACTGTAGATGCTAATATTTTTGAAGCTTTAGAATGGGTTGTTTTAGGCGGTTTAGGCTTTACTGCGTCTGAAAAGTTCTCCAATCAAGGTAAAACAAAAAATGATGATGAAGATTTGATAAATTAAAAAAGGGCCATATGGCCCTTTTTTATTACTTGCTAGTTGGTTTTGTTGGGGGTGTTGTGGTTGGTCTATTAGTTGTTTGAGTTTTAGGTTTACCACATCCACATCCTTTCATTGCTTTTTCCATTTTACGTAATTTTTTTTGTTTGGTGTTATTTATCAATAAATACTTGCATAATTAAAAAGTTTGTAGTACCTTTGCACATGTTTAGAAGAAAATATACTGTTACTGTATTGGATAGTAAATGGAATGTAATCAAAAACAGACTTAAACTAAATCCAATACCTAGGAAAGATGAGTTACTTTTTTTCGATGGACTTTATTACGAAGTAATCAATATCGTCCACAGAATAGACGAAAAACAAGGAATTTTTGTAATAGTTAATCCTTTTAAACATCAAGAAAAAGCTGAAAATCAATGATTTAAAACTTTTTTTGAAAAAATTGCAAAAAAAACTTGACAAATGTTGAAACTTTTAGTACCTTTGCAATATATATTTAAACAACGTTCTTAACTTACTGGAAAAATTATCTGAAAAGATGGGTTCTGCAAACGAACTTAAAACAACAAACAAATACAATGGATGTAAACAAGGGTCTGAGCCTTTTAAAAAAACAGACTTGGTGTGGGGCCAAGTAAAAAATACTACCAGGTAAACGGGAGTCCTGTAAAATAAATACGAACAGCCATCTTGGGATAAAATATTATGACATAAGAATCATTACAGCATTTAAAATCTTTGGTATAAGAAAAAAGTTGATTCTGGTCACATAGGGGATTAGTGTAAGCAACATTAGGGCATTTGGGCCCTAGATGAAGTATCGAATCTTCATCCCCTACTAAAACATTGCGGGGTAGAGCAGGGGTAGCTCGTCAGGCTCATAACCTGAAGGTCGGGGGTTCGAATCCCTCTCCCGCTACAACATACCAATCACCCTTCCCATCAGAACAGGGCGCTTATGATTGGTTTTTTATGGGGAAGTCTTCTAACTTTTAGGATGCGGTCGTTAAAGACCGTGATTGAGGTGTGAATCCTCACTTCCCCACAACATACCGAGGTAGTTTAAATACTAGAACGGCCCCAGTTCGGGGGTAAATACGGGTGAAATCCCCGTCCTTGGTACTAAGATATTGCGGGTGAGTGAAACGGAAAATCATTCAAAGCTCATAACCTTCGAGATACTGGGTTCGACTCCCATGACCCGCTACCAATTGGGGAAGTCATCTAACTTTTAAGTACGGTCCTTTGGTGGACTGTGATGCTGGCGAAAATCCAGCCTTCCCCACAACAAAGAATGAATTCAGCAATTAAAAACAAACTATTCCTGAAAAACAGTTAAAAAGACCATTCTGAACTTATTAAAGCCTCCTTGTGAGGCTTTTTTTATAACAAATAACTAACAAACAAAAAGATGAAGAAAATCATTTTAGAAATCAGAGCCTCCGAAGGTGGAGAAGACTCAAAGCTGTTAGTTAACGAGATGCGTGATATCTACGTAAAAACAGCTAAGAACAATAATCTTAACTGACTGATAACCGAAGAACGGTTAGGTTTTGTCAGCATTTGACTGACTGGCGAAAATCCAAAAGAAATCTTTAAAAACGAAATCGGCAACCACCGATGGCAGCGCATTCCTCCAACGGAAAGGAGAGGTCGTGTCCATACCAGTTCAATTACGGTTGCAATCTTAGACACCAACGAGTACAAAGAAATTGATTTGCATCCAGATGAAATCAAGATAGAAACAACTCGTGGTAGCGGTGCAGGTGGACAACATAAGAACACCACCGATTCATGTGTTATCGCATTACACCTATCAACAGGCATCAAAGTGGTGCGAGATGGTAGAAATCAACATGCCAACAAAGAAGATGCTTTAAAAGAGCTTAAAAGGCGTGTAAATGAGTTTTATCGCACTGGTCATGTATCTGAAGAAGTTGAAGAGCGTAGAGAGCAAATTGGCAAGGGTGAGCGTTCTGATAAGCGTAGAACATATCGTGTCAAAGATGGGCTTGTAATTGACCATATCACAGGTAAAACCGCTAGCTACAAAGATATTCAAAAAGGTAGAATAGAATTACTTGCATAATTAAAAATATTGTGGTATATTTGCAATATGGAAAACAATACACCTAAGACAATTGAAGTTCGTATAATCGAATCTTATAGCACGACTTTGTTTCGTGAAAAAATCACATTGAATGTGTCAGATTATCCAGAGTTGGAAGGAATGTCTGAAGACGAAATCAAAGATTATATTTTGGAAAATGCTTCTGAAATGAAAGCTATCAATGATGAATATTACAACGATTTGCAAGAAGAATTGCTAAACCAAGATGTAACCAGAGAAAAAATAACAAATGAAGATACTGTAATCAGATTTGATTGATGAAAAGACACCCACATTATGTTAATGTTTTTAGTGTTGATTCGCCTATTTTTGGCGTTTTCTATTTGGAACAAAAATTATTGGAAACACGTTCTTATAAAACCACGTTAGAAAAATTGGTTAATGATAATAAGGGTAAAGCCATATATGTTTACGATGAAGACATTGTAAACGGAATTGTTAGATATGCTATATCTGATAAATTTCATTATCCACTTTATGATGATAAACCTGTTAAGCAAACACAAAAAAACTATAAATACGTTTTGATAAAATGAACAACAAATTACCTAAGCTTTTAATCATAGGTCACATGCGCCATGGGAAGGATTCACTGGCTGAATTGCTAAATGAGCATTTTGGTTTGAAGTTTAAATCATCATCATTGGCCGCTGCTGAGATATTTATTTATGATGAGTTGAAAGATAAGTATGGTTACACAACACCTGAACAATGTTTTGAGGACCGTATGAATCACAGACCAGAATGGTATGAAATGATTTGCAACTACAACAAAGAAGACAGAGCAAAACTAGCCAAGGGTATCTTGGAATATGCCGATTGTTACGTTGGAATGAGGGACCGTGATGAAATACTTGAATGTATCCGTCAAGGATTATTTGACCTTATTGTGTGGGTAGATGCATCAAAACGTTTATCACTTGAAAGTTCTGACTCGTTTAATATTGACTCTTCATGTGCTGATATTATCATTGAAAACAATGGTACTTTTGAAGAGTTCAAAGAAAAAGTTATGAGACTTGGAAAAATTCTTTCAAAATAATTTGGAGAATTGAAAAACTTGATGTACCTTTGTCATGTTGATAATATAGGGACACATATTGGGCGTGTGTTGTTCTTTTTAATGTGAAAACATAAAGAACTATTCTGAAAAGCAACCCGAACCATGCCGAAAGTCGAAAGACTGATAAAGGGTATTATCAACAAATGGTTGGATGACCGAGTGGTAGGTACAGCTCCGCAAGAGCTGGTACGGTTGTTCGAATCAACCTCCAACCTCTAAATATGGCCCTATGGTGTCAAAGTAGCACAGCGGATTCTAAACCCGACTGGTGTGGGTTCGAGTCCCACTGGGGTCACCAATTTGACTTTTTAGAACAGAAGTGTATATTTATTTAAAAACAAACAAATGAGTTACTAGATTCATCCAAAACTTAGAGTAGTCACAAGACGTGATTTACCTATCGGAACACAAGCCCTGCAATCAGGCCATGCCGCTATTGATTTTCAGCATCAACATCCCGTTGAGGCAAATGAGTGGCATTCAAAATCAAACTATCTGGTATTTTTAACCGTAGCCAATGAAGAAGAGTTAATTAGACTCACTTCAAAAGCCATTCTATCAGGTATCAAGCATACCATATTCAGAGAACCAGATTTAGACAATCAAATTACTGCCGTAGCATTTGAAGCAACTGATGCCGCACGTAAACTAACCAGTTCATGCCCATTACTTGGGAAGGAGGCTAGCTATGTGTAAGCGTTCAGAAATCATTTTCCACTTCAACAAGAAGCATTTGGAAGATGCTAGTATTCCTATGTGGGTTGTAAAAACCAAAGGTCAAACCCATTATGTTCACCATGTCGATGTTGATAAGGGTGTCGGGTTTTCAACCAAAGAAACTCCAGATAATCCCAGCACCAAAGGCTCAATCAAATTCAAAGGCGTATTGCATTTGATTAATGAGGGTAATATGATTATCGCCAAAATTACAAACAATTAAAACACACTGCTATGATGTAGATTAGACCACCAACTTGAGTTTTGTTTTACTCGGACATTTACTTGGACAACATGTCCAACTTACAAAAATTACAAATAAAATAAAACTCAAACAAAATGAAAAAAACACAAGAACAACTTACAACTGAAATCAATGCTTACATTACAAAAACATCTAAACACTTGTTTAGCATTGATAATAAGTATTTTACCTACGTACCTTTTAAAGATGGTTCACAAGATGCATATGCAACCATCATTGTAAGTGACGATAAAATCACTATCACAACACAACTGGTGCTTAGTGATTTCATATTCGATAGATGTGGTAACAATTCATTGAATATTTTCAAAAATTGGTGTTTTCCACAATACCAAAAAGCGTCATCAATACCTTATTTCAAGAAGATGAAAGCTTTGATAGCTGAGATTACACCACAGTTGACATTGGATAAAAACAAAGTTAAAGAGTTGACAGACAAGTATTCTGCAATGGTTACTGAAGTGTTGGCAAGATAAAAAAAGGGCTTCGGCCCTTTTTTATTTGGAAATTTGTTAAAAAGTTTCTACCTTTGTAAAAAATAACCTATGAAATTAAGACAAAAAGACAATGTAAATGGACAGATTGTGAAATATGGCAATCGAGATTTTTATGTAAGGTATTTGAATGAGATAAGCAATTATAAACCTTTAACCATTGAAGAAGAAGTTAAATTGTTTGAAAGGATAAAAAACCAAAATGACAAATCTGCTATTGATAAAATAATGAAACATAATCTCTTGTTTGTGGTTTCAGTAGCTAGGCATTATGGGGCAACGCTAGTATCGACAACGTTAACCTTGGAAGATTTGATTAACGAAGGTAATATTGGTTTATATGATGCCATAAAAGATTTCGATACATCTAAAGGTTATAAATTTATATCATATGCTGTTTGGCACATTAGAAGAAGGATTTTAAAAAGTTTACAAGATAACGTAAAAACAATTAGAATACCATCTGGTGTAAGAAGTGAGATAACCAAGATAAAAAACAAAGAAAATAAAATGGAACAACTTCATGAACGACCAGTGTCAACACTAGAAGTTTTTGAAGCCATGCTTAAAGATGGGGAAATTAAAGAAACTGATACTGTTGAAAAATTTGATAACATACTAAAAATGTATAACTTTGAAAAGAGTTTGTCAAATAAAGTATCTAACGAAGGAGATGTTGAATTATCAGAAACTATTATTAGTGAGTCTCCATCAGCGCTAGACAACATAATAAGTCACGAAAAGAAAAATTTAGTTTTAGATTTATTATCTAAAATACCACAACAAGATAGGGTTTACATAATGGAACATTTTGGTTTTGAAACAAACATTCCATTATCATTTAAAGAAATTGCTGAAAAATACAACAAAACACCTGAGTATATCAGAATTCATATAAATAAAAATTTGCGTTGGTTAAAAGCAACTAGTCGTTCAAAAAAACGTTTTTTTACTGTTGAGTAATTCATATTTATATTCATGAAACAAGAAATTAAACAAATACTAAGAGAAGGTCTCATTCTTGAGCAACGCATCAAATTTGATTTACCTATTCCTAGTGATATACAAGAAATAAAAGACGTTTTCAAAAAGAACGGATTTAAGCTATACGTTGTAGGTGGTGCTGTACGTGATGCTCTTTTGGGTAAGACACCAAAAGACTACGATTTGGCTACCGATGCAGTACCAGATAAGGTGGAAGAAATGATGAAGAAAGCTGGTTTTAGAACCCTACCAACTGGCAAAGCTTTCGGTGTAATCAACGTGTTTACCAGTGAAGGAGAATACGAGATTGCAACATTCCGTGAAGACATCGGCTCAGGGCGTAGACCAGACGCTGTAAGCTTTACAGATATTGAAGGTGATGTTAAAAGACGTGACCTAACAATCAACGCATTGTTCTACGATATCGACACACGTGAAATTGTGGACCTTGTTGGTGGTGTGGAAGACCTTAAAAAAGGTGTTGTAAGAACCGTTGGCTCAGCTCAAGATAGATTCGGTGAAGACCGTCTGCGTATTCTAAGAGCAATACGTTTTGCTGGTCGTTTTGGTTCTGAATTGGACCCACAAACTGATGCTGCATTGCAACAAGATGCAAGTCTTGAGGGGATATCTGGTGAACGTATCAGAGATGAATTTATCAAAGGTATTCAATCAGCTAAATCACAAAAAGCATTCTTCAAGATGCTTGATAAATACAATTTGTTTGAATGGATATTCAAAGGATTGAATGTTGATAAAGAAGCGTTCACCAACGGTGATGATTACATCATACTTTTGGCCAGATTGTTAAAAAACAACAACCTAGATAACTTAAAGAAAAAGTTGAATGAGTTGAAATACTCAGTTGATGAAATCAAAGCTATTACATTTTTGATTGCAATGCTTAAGCTTGATGTTGACACTGCTGTTACGCTTAAAAGAGCTGAACAACATGCTGGTGTAAGCGCAGAACAAATTAAAAAGTTTTGCAAAAGCGAGGGTGTTGATGAAAAACTGCTAGATGCATTCATCAAATTTAGACTTACTGTAAGTGGTCAAGAAGTGATGGATACGTTGGGTATAAAGCCTGGACCTGAGGTGGGCAAGGAGGTTCAAAAAATTGAAACAGACAATTTCAAAAAATCAATGTCTTTAAACGAAGGTTTTTTTGATAAGTTTAAAAAATCAAAACCAGTTGAAAAGTTAGAAATAACACCTGATACATGGACACATGCTACCATATCTAAAGAGTTGATGGACCATCTAAGAAATGGTGGTAAATTTATAGGAAAAAAAGAAAACTTGAATGATTTCAATGTTGTCAATAAAGGTTCTTTTAGAACCTCTGTAAACCAACACGCACCTAACTTTAAAAAAGGTGGAATTTTTTCAGGTTTTGAAGTTAGTCCTTATTTGATAACAACACTTTTAGGTGATGAAGCATTTCAACCTAATTGGAACGCAACCAATTACGACAACTTGAAAGACAGTAGTAATGTAGGTGTGTTAAAACCTGAATACAGAGATGCATCTAACTTCAAACTTTGGATGCGAACCAAAGATGGTGATTATGTTGAATACTCTTGATTTCTTTTTTATAACGTGCTATATTTATTGCATATGAATTTAACCTATGGCAAAATATCTAGTAACGTTTAATGACATCATAAATGATGTTGATATCACTGGATTTAATGTGATGACTGAAAAAGAAGTAGAAGCATTTGAACAATTAGCTGAAAGCATAACATGGGACTTTACTTACCCATTAAACAACAATGGTGAACTAGAATTCTCTGGTGGTGAAGATTTCTTATCCCGAATTGAGTTTAAAGAAATTTCAAACGAAGAATACAAAGTTTTAAATAAAGTATTCAATGAACCTTTTGGAGTTTTTATCACTGAAGAATTTTTACAAGAATTATTGGATGAAGAAGAGGACTTTGATGACGAAGAAGAAGATGGGGAAGACGATGACTGGGGTTCTTATCGCTCAGACACAAGGTACAATGAAGATGACGATGATGACATATATTAAAACATTTTTGATAACATGTTTTATCATCTCATCTTCATTTATTCAAGCCCAATCAGTAAGAGTAGATAGCACCAGATTCACAATCAATCACGGTGATTTAACTTTCTATCTGGATAATGATACAGCTTCATTTGTATCGGTACATCAAGTAACTTATAAAGAAGTTATTCAGTTGGATGGCAAGAGAAGCGACAAATGGCACAAAGAAAAACCTTTCGGTCCATATAATCGTGAAGCCTATCAAAAATCTGGGTATGACTTGGGTCATCTGACACCTTCAAACATAACTTCTTATAACGATACATTAAATTATCATTCCTTTAGTTTTTTCAACCAAGCACCACAATTAGCTGGGTTCAATAGAGGAAGATGGTCACAACTAGAAAATCAAGTTGAACAACTAATACTTAAAAAGAAAACTGATGCCATCGTAATTACTGGTGTGATATATGACAACAATAAGAAAACATACCTTGGCAAAAGCAGAATCAAAATACCAATAGCTTATTACAAGATAGTGGTATTCAACAAAAAAAAGGTTTATGCTTGGATGGGTTCAAATATAAATGGGGCGATAACCAAGACTGATATCAAGACTATTGTGAAGATAGCTAACCAAAATGGTAACAAATTAAACTTGAGAATCAGATAGTTAAAAGAAATATCAAAAAAAGTTTGTAAAAAACTTGACATGAGAGAAAAGATGTAGTACCTTTGCATCATAATAAAAAAACAAAACTTTTTTAAATAATGACATATTTATTAGTAACAAACTTTTAACTATGTCACAACACCAAAGAAAATCGCACAAAAGAGTCATTGAGACCAAAAAAGGTAGCGCATCTTCTACAAAGGTGATAACAGTAAAAAGAACAACAGTAAAAAGAAAAAAGAAATAAAATGAGAAACATTAGCATACATATGAATTCGATTAATTGGAGACGCAATAGTCACACCAATGAGTCGGCTATGTCTGTATGTTTCTTTGATGATTTTTGAGATATCATCATAAAGAGATAACGACAAACCCCGACTAGGAAACTAAGTTGGGGTTTTTTCATTTTAGACCTTATGGAAGAACAAAGATTAAGAAAACTTGGAATCATCAAAGCCAAAGAATTAAACAAAAACTTTGATGAACTTTATGAGGTCTACAAAAAGAAAGCTGAAGAAGCTGGATGTACAGGTGAACTTAAGTTCATCACAGAACACGGAAGAGTGTTTATTTATGTAGTTCTTTGACATATTGACTATACGAGCGTAGTGTAACGGTAGCATACGGGTCTCCAAAACCTTTGGTCTGGGTTCGAATCCTAGCGCTCGTGCAAATTTATACACACTCGCCCATGGGCGTGGCCAGCTGGCTCCAACCCAGTACCGTAATGGTGTCTCACGATTGGTTGAGGGTTCGAATCCCTACGGGTGTGCTAAAACGTTGGCAGAGTGGCTTATTGCGACCCTTGTGAAAAGGGTGGCCCGTGGAGGGCCCACAGGTTCGAATCCTGTACGTTTTTTTACGGAGGTATCAACCGAAATTGGTATCGGCCTAGTCTTGAAAACTAGTCAGCGGTGCGAGCTGCTGTGTCGGTTCGAGTCCGACTGCCTCCGCGATATAGAGGTAGTAGATAGGGCAGGTGGCCCTTGCTTGTTTGGAAAACAAGAACCCGTGTAATGACGGGCCTGTTTCGACTACAGCTGCCTCTGCAATACATCATCGTGAAAACCTGTCGTAGGTGACTGTTAAATCACCCTTGATGATGAATATTTTAGCTAGTAAGTTAAATCGGTTAGACCGACAGGAGTGTTTGCAGTTAACAGCAATTTGGGGTTCAAATCCCACGGCTAAAATTTTTTATGGTGGCTATAGCTCAGTTGGCAGAGCGTCAGATTGTGGTTCTGAATGTCGTGGGTTCGAACCCCACTAGTCACCCTTTTTATATGGAGTATGGAATCCGTTGTGGACTTCGGAACCTGACTGTGAATCAGGGCTTACAATTACGTTTGAGCGGGTTCGACTCCCGTCATACTCCCCACAAGTCTTTACCACCATTTGGTTAACGCCAAAACTCTTCACCGAGAGAAGATGCCTAACAAATACGAAGAATAGTTAGGGGTGGTTTAGATGAAAGGTAACATTCCAGAGGCAGTTTGATGTGATGTCTTGCAAGACACGTCAAACAAATAAGCATGAAACATGGCTTGGACAAAGTGGTTCGAATCCATCCTCTGTGAGCTAAAATATTTTATTATGAAAAACAGATTTTACATGTATTAGGTGCCTACTAAACAATAGGCTCATAATACAAAATGAGTAAAAAAAGACACCACAAAATTAAGGTTTACAGACACCTTTTAAATAAATCTGTAACAAACCGCGAGTATAAGATTAGACTTAAATTGGTAGAGTATCCACCTTATTGGGATGGTGACTACACATGGAAAGTTTGGAAATTTCCAAACCACAAAAGAAGGTCTTATAAAACGTGGAAACACACAAGAAAAACACAATGGAAGTCTTAGGACTTTCATCATGGGTAGCTAGTTCAATTGGTTAGAGCACCACGCTGATACCGTGGAAGTTGCTGGTTCGAGTCCAGCGTTACCCACTATTATATTGTGACGGGGCTGGATGGTTTAGGCACCACCCTGATAAGGTGGGCACTACGGTGCTAAGTGGGTTCGATTCCCACCGTCACGACTTTAATTCTTGAGGTAATAGTCAACTGGTGAGACTGGGAAGCTTATATCTTCGCACGTGTGGGTTCGAACCCCACCCTCAAGACAAAATGGGTCTGTAGTACTAACTGGATAAAACGGTTGGCTGTTAACCAACAAGATGTAGGTTCGAATCCTACTGGGCCCGCAAATATGGACTGTTAGCTATAATTGGTTAGAGCGTTTGATTGTTAATCAAGGGGTTACAGGTTCGAGTCCTGTACAGTCCGCAAGTTTTTAATAAGGATGGGTTGCTTTAGAGGCCGAAAAGTCTGGACTGTTAATCCAGTGTCGCAAGACCACCGTGGGTTCGAATCCCACCCCGTCCTCTCGGAACTTTTTGCAACTTGCCGTATATTTATTATAAAATGAATATATGGCAAGAGCGGAAAACAGAAAGTATCATTACATTTATAAAATAACATGTAAGATAACAAATAGATTTTATATCGGTATGCATAGTACCGATAACTTAGATGATGGGTATTTTGGTAGTGGAAAAAGATTGTGGCGCTCAATCAATTATCATGGTAAAGAAAATCATGTTAAAGAAATATTGGAGTTTTTACCATCAAGACAAGCTTTGAAAGAAAGAGAGAAAGAGATTGTAAATAAGGAATTGTTAGGTGAAAACTTATGTATGAATTTAAGGGAAGGTGGTGACGGAGGTTTTTCAAGTGAAACGCAAAAAAATAATTGTATTAGAGAAGGTAAGAAAGCTTTTTTATTAAAATTAAAAACTGATGAAATTTTTCATAAAGAATGGAAACTAAAATTAAGTAATAGTATTCGTAAAACATATGCTAGTGGTAAACATAACTATAAACCAACTTTTGGATTTAAAGATAAAAAGCATAGTGAAGAAACTAAACAAAAAATGAGAAAAACAAAAAATGTCGGTGAAACCAATTCTCAATACGGTACTTGTTGGATAACGAAAGATGGTTTGAATAAGAAAATAAAGAAAGAAGACCTTGAGACTTATATCAATGAAGGTTGGGCTAAAGGGAGAAAATAAATTATGAATGTGTGAACGTTGATAAACTAAAACAACACCAGCCGAATGACTGGAGTGGATAATGGTAATAGATAACCACCACAATTGTAGGAGAATACCCTACCACATTCACAAATATGGCGTGGTGGCAGAGAGGCCGATTGCAAGAGACTCATATTCTCTCTCCTTACCAAAGGACACACAGGTTCGAATCCTGTCCACGCTACAAAGCCTTTCTCGCCAATTGGCGAGAAAATGGCGAGATAATCACTGCTAATGTTTACAAATAATACTTAGCATCAAAAATCTATGATGTCAGTGATTAACATGCCTCTGTATTAGCCTCGTCTTCGAAACGAGAGACGTATAACGGAACGAAAATACAGGTTCGAATCCTGTCAGGGGTACCACTAGAGGTCAATTAAAACAAGTAGGGTCGCAACCCTTGTGGAAACGGTGATTCCCCTTCGGAGCGTGGGGGCTAACTTCATGACATCGACCAATTAACGCTCCCCTATGGTCCTATAGTTTAACTGGATAAAACACCTGACTACGAATCAGGAGACGTGAAGGTTCAAATCCTTCTAGGACTACAAATGACCACATAGTTTAATTGGAAGAATGGCCCCGTCCTAAGGGGTGGGTAGGGGTTCGAGTCCCTTTGAGGTCACTATTATATGCCGACATAGCCGAGGTCGCCTTCTAAGCGACTATCCGTAATTGGAGCTGATGCAGAAATGCTAATGGGGGTTCGAATCCCTCTGTCGGTACACTGGAGAGTAAACCCATCGGGGCATGGGAGCAGTTTGCTAAACTGTTTGTGCGGTGACGAACCGCATCTGGGTCGGGACCAGTGCTCTCCGCTAGTCTTAATTTATAGTCAATATGTCTTGTTAGCATATATTTATTATTATGGAAATACCAATAATTAAAAATATGCAATCAGCGCCTTATATGGGGTCTAGATATGGTCAAAACGTTGAACCCAAAGGTACTTATGTGACTCAAAGGTATGATGATTTTCCAGTTAAATACCCATGGGTAGAAGGTAAAGCGGATTTAAAAAATCCTTTTTATATTGATGTCACAAATGATACGCTTATTTCATACAAATATGCTTTGACCAAAAGATTTAAAGCTAAAGGTAAAAAATTAACAGATTTATTAATGCAAAGAGGTTATGATTCAATCATAACAAGATTTGAAGATGGGTCAACTGGTGAAATTATTTTATTTCCAAATGCTAAATTTATGTTGGATATGAAAAATGAAACAAAAACCATTATAAAAAATCTACTTAGAGAAAATCTGCAACAAGCTGATAAAATCTACTTTAAAACTGGTAAGTTATCTGAAAAAGCGAAACAAATTATCCTTATGATAACCAAGGGTGACCCTTATACCAAATTGGTTACCGATATGTATTATGCTGACCTTATGCAAGGCCATAAAACAAGTCAGTGGGCTATTAAAAGCATAGATGACAAGCATGTTGAAACTGATAGTCCAGAAAGTGATGTATTGGATAATAATTCATTGAAAGATATTCAAGCTTTACACCAAGATTTGGTTAATTACAACAAAAATGTTTTTCCAATCAAAGGCTTTAACATAAACGGTGTTGAAAACATTCATTATTTTATGTCAGCTCTAAAGCAACGTAGGTTAATTTTAAAAATGTTTGCTGAGCTTCCATCAATTGCTTCTCGTAATATGAAAGCAGATATACGAACAGAAAGAACATATCCAGAATTACAAAAATACCGTTCTGACTTGGAGTATTTTATGGCTTATTATAGTCAATTATCAAACAGAGATGAAGCAGCCAGAGCCAAGATAGAAGGTAAAATGTTTAAAAATGGGGTAACACTTGACCAACTGTTAGATTTTGCACAAGAAAAAGAAAATTTGGTTGGCGGTACCAAATTTACCAAGAAAAAAGTTAAAGAAATTGTACAAGAAGGTGGTTACGATTTAGAGATAGTATATGAAAAAGGCAATGTGATGATTATTGAAGTAAGCGGTCCAGATGGTATCAAAAAAATAGGTTGTAATTCATTATGGTGCTTTACTTATGGTAGTGGTTTTGATGGTGCTTGGAGACAATGGAATAATTATTCAACCAATGGTTTGGTGTATGTTATCATAGACTTTAAAGAATCGCCAGATTCAAAAGATTTTATGCATGTCTTGATTAAACCGTTACAAGATGAATATGATGACGATGAAATGGAAAACCCAACAACATTGTTTGACATGTCAAATGATGTTCAATACGATACCAATCGTGTCATTAGTTATTTGATGGATTTTGAAACAGCTAAAAAAATTATGAATTTTGGCGAAGAACCTGAAGATGATGACTATGAAGAAGATGATGAAACACCAAAAAAAGAAGTCCCTTATAAAGACCCAAACCAACTTAGCTTATTTGAGATAAAACAAAGATTGAGAGAATCTTTGTTACCAGAAGCCAAAGCATTCAAACCAATTACCGCCTATCATGGTAGTCCTAAAAGAATACTAAAGTTTGTTGATGAATTTGTTGGTGGTGAACAAGCCAATGACCAAGAAGGACCAGGCATTTACTTTACATCCTCATTTGACAACGCTCGTATGTACGGTGAATATGTACATACTGTAACACTCACACCTAGAAAATTATTAACTGTAACACCATCGTCAAACAAAATGGCTGGTCTTATTGAGAAAATGGTGATGATGGCATCTGATTGGGAAATGCATGCTCAAGATTACGATGAAAACCCTAGAATTGGTCTTCGTAATTTCATAGAATCAACCATTGATTACAACGATACTGAAAAGGATATAGCACAACAAATATGGATTGATTTCTATCGTTATGAACCAGTTGATTTTGTTAGAAATATGGTTAAAATGGGTATTGACGGCCTTATGATTCCAAAAGACAATGGTGTGGTGCATTACATCATTTACAACCCAGCGATAATAAATATTGAACAATAATTTGGTTTGTTCGTAAAAATGTAGTACCTTTGTAAAGATGAAAGAGAAAATCAAATCAATACTTAGAGAAAACATGACAACAAACTCATTAGGAATCAAGGTGACAAGACCAACTCAAGAGTTGATTGTCATGCGTGGCGTTCCTGGGGCTGGAAAGTCTACCAAGGCAAAGTCATTGGTGCGTGAAGGTATCATCCACTCTACTGACACAGTTATCGAAAGAACTGGTGATTACAACGGATTCTTCGCAAAGATGATTGAGTCAAAGGATTTTACACCACTTAGTCGAGCACACTCAACGAACTTCAATGAAGCTGTTACTTCTATGAAAGAAGGTGTCACACCAGTTATCATAGACAACACGAACATAAAGTTAAACGAAGCCAAGAACTATGTTAAGGCTGCGCTTACTATGGGATACGCTGATGAAAATATCAAGTTTGTTGACGTTGGTACTGCTGGTTTGACAGCTGAAGTCTTGGCTGAAAGAAACACTCATGGTGTTCCATTAGACAAGATTAAGCAAATGATGGCTAGCCACCAAGGTCAAGGTGAAATGACTTTGAAAAGAGTCATGGAATCCAAGGATATGTACCCACAATCTGATGTATTGTATTCATGTGTATTGTTGGACAAAGCATCACACAATGCTTTAGCCAACCGTTTATACGATGACATACCAATAGGTTGGAAGCTTTATGCTCACCACATGACCATCAATTTGGGTCCATTGAAAGACAAATCAGAATTGGGTAAAAAGGTTGATTTGACCGTTACCAAAGTTGGTAAGTCTGATATGGCGATGGCTGTTCAAGTTGAGGGTTACCCTTCAAAAAATGCAATCCCACACGTAACCATCGCGGTTAACCCAGATGGTGGTAAACCAGTAATGTCGAACGAAATCACCAAATGGCAAGATGTAAAACGTTTTGTTATCTCTGGTGTTGTAACTGAAATCAAGAAAAATGGATAATCTTTTCTGTAAAGAAGTAAAACAAAATAAAGCTGAAGAAATTCTAAAAGCTTTAAAGATAGATGAAGAAGTATTGGCCATATATCCTTACGGAAGTAGGGTATATGGTACTGCTTCTGAAACATCAGACCATGACTACATCATCGTAACGAAGGGTGCGTTTTTGAAGTCTGGTGCTTTCAAGCAAAACGCTATTTCATCTGATGACAGGTCTATTCAAGGTGTATTGTATTCCAGAAGTGGGTTCATTGATGCTTTGAATAACTATGAAATTGGCGCAATGGAATGTTTGTTCTTGGACCCATCTGATGTGATATTGGCTAAATGGCCATTTAAGCTCCAAAAATGGGATGAAAAGGAAATGGTGAGTAAGATTATCCAAAAGGCATCTGCAAGTTGGCATATTGGCTCACAACAATCCAAAGATGGGTTTAAAGCAATTGCCAAAAAAGGAATCTTTCATGCTTTGAGAATTCTTATGTTTGGTGTTCAACTTAAAGAACACAAAAAAATCATAAATTTTGGTGAGGCCAACGAACTTAAAAAAGAGTTTGATAGATTGCCAGAGGATATGTTTGATGATAGAATGTATCTGTCATTGAGAGATGAATTAATGAACAAATTAAAAGCGTAAAAATGGAATATACAGCACAAGTAGTTTTGATTAATCCAGAAGGGTTGGTATTGGGTGTTTCACGAAAAGATAACCATGATGATTTTGGTTTACCAGGCGGCAAAATGGAATCCATTGATAATGGCGAACCTAAATTTACTGCGATACGTGAAACATTTGAAGAAACTGGTTTGCAGATTTCGAATCTTCGTTTGATTTTTGCCATGCACAAAGATGGTTACATGGGACATTGTTATTTGGCCGATTACAAGGGTGAAATCAATCACAATGAACCACATGTGGTTAAATGGTTACCATTTGAAACGCTTATGAGAGGTAGCTTTGGCAAATACAATACTTTGGTTGCTGAATCATTGAAAAACATTGGTGTTAATTTTGTAAAAGAAGCTCCGCTAGATGGTTTGCAAGAAGATTTGAAAGAGTGCGTTAATCAAGCTGGTTATTTGTTTTTAGATTTATGTAGAACAAAGAATTGGCTTGGTACCGATATCATTGAACTTACATTCAAAAATTCTGATGGTTCATACATAGATGAAGATTTTTATGATTTTTCTTTGGTAAACAAAGTTAATGAACTTTCATCAAAGTATGGGGTTAGAGTTACAATACCTTCAGATTATTTTCCAAAATAATTTGGAAATTCGAAAAAGTTTTAGTACCTTTGCATCATGAATAAAAATCAAAATAGACACTTAGAACTCAGCGCTAAGTTTATGGAAATGGGTCAAGCTTTAACTAAAGAAGGTATAGAGTTGAATGACCATTCTATAATACAAAGCGGTAATATTTTTATTCTGTTAGGTGGTATGATTGTCAATGAAGTTGATATGTTTGAATTTATAGATTACTGTTCTAAATTTTCATCTAAAAAATTATTAGACGGACTTGAAGCCAGTGGTAGTGATATTTATAAATACATTCAAGCATCCAATGACATTTCAATTGAAGACTACATTAAAGAATTGAAAAAGAAAGGTAACAAAAATACAGATGGTGGTACCGAAGAACCGCCAAAAGAATAGTAAACGGCTCTATCGTTCAATGGATAGGATTGTTATTTGGTCTCATGGTGTAAGGGATAACACAACTGCCTTCTAAGCAGTTTATGGGGGTTCGAATCCCTCTGGGACTACAAGTACAAATGTTTAACTTTTAAAACAAACAACATGTTAGCAATTCAAAAGTACTTACTAGCTAACGGTCTTGAAAAGACTGTTGCTAGATTCGAATTAAAAACAAGAGAGTACGAAAACAAAGTCTTGTTGAAATACGACCAATTGTGTGGGCCAACAATGATGGCCAACCAAGAAGTTCAAGAGTGTCGTGGTATTATCCTTGAAAAAAATACATGGAAAGTGATGTCATTGGCATTCACAAAGTTCTTCAATGCCGAAGAATCCAACGCTCATAAAATTGATTGGGAAACTGCTCACGTGCTTGAGAAGTTGGACGGTTCATGCATCCAAGTCTACTACGACTGGAATGAAGATGTATGGTATGCTGGTACTACTGGTACTGCAAATGGTGAAGGTGAAGTAAACAACAAGTTGGGTACCACTTTCAACCAATTGTTCTGGAACACAGTGAAAGAAAAGTACAACTTAGATGCATCTAAGTTGACCGAGGGTTTCACTTATGTGTTCGAATTGACAACACCATACAATATCGTTGTGAAGCCACACGGTGAATCATCAGCTTCTTTGTTGACTGTAAGAAATCTTGATACTTTGCAAGAAGTATCATTCGATGAACTTACAGCAATAGCTAAGTCATTGGGTGTTCCACGTGTGAAGGAATACGACTTGTCTGCCAACAACGTTGGAGCATTGCTTCGTACATTCACAAACATGGTATGGCATGACGAAGGTTATGTTGTAGTTGACGCTAACTTCAACCGTGTAAAGGTGAAGAACCCAGCTTATGTTGCGGTTCACCACTTGAAAGGGAAGACTGCTGAACACAACATCATAGCAATCGTCAAAACCAACGAAATAGAAGAATTCGCTGCTACATTCCCAGACCGAAAGGATGAGTTGTACAAGTTGAAAGAGAACTACGACAAGTTGGTTGCTCATTTGGTTGAAGCTTGGGACGAGTTGAAAGACCGTAAGCCTAAGAACATCACACCAGCTGAAAAGAAGAAGTATGCACAAGCGGTATTTGAAGTTTGCGCGAAGCGTAATATCAAAAACTTTACTGGTTTGTACTTCGGACTTAACGATGGTAAGATTTCTTCAGTAGAAGACTTCATATTCAATTATGATGACAAAACACTTTACAAAATGCTTTAAGTCTTTGGCTTAAGGCTTTTTGTGTTAACATAAAACATTCATATGACACCTGATAAGATTCAACCAGAAATTAACGCTAATTGGGCGAGGACTCAAGCTAAAGAAGTGATGTCCGAAAAAGCTAAGCAACAATTAGAGTCGATTCTTTTGAAAATAAAAGAAGCGGTTTCTAATAATGAGATGTATACTTACACAAATTCAATAGATAATATCGTTAAAAAAGAACTTGAAAGACGTGGTTTTTCAGTTGAATATATCAACGTGTCATCTGTTGACCCTAGAGAGACTTCTTATTACACTATTAAATGGTAAAAATAAAAATAGCCCCGAAAGGGGGTTTTTTTTTGTTTTATTGAAAAATTATTTGTACCTTTGTCAAAAGTAAAATTATGCGTTACACAGAAAAGAACTACAAAGAAGCAAGAATGGTATCCATTCAAGCACATGGAAATCAAACTTATGATGACATATTTCCATACCATAAACACTTGGATGATGTTGTTGATGTTCTAAAACGTTTTGGTTTCTCTGGCAAATACATCGTTGCAGGTTACTTGCACGATATCATTGAAGATACCGCTTTGTCTTACAACAAAGTGAAAAAATACTTTGGTCTTGAAGTTGCTGAAATGGTTTACTGCGTGACAGATGAATTGGGTCGTGACCGTGAGGAAAAAAAGAAGAAAACATTACCTAAAACAGCCAGCAATCCAAATGCTATCGTGCTTAAATTGGCTGACCGTATCGCCAATCTGGAACACGGTGGAAAGGTTGATATGTACGCTAAAGAATACGATGAATTCAAAGGTGCTTTGTTCCTGAATACACCTAAAGATGCCCTACCAATGTGGGACCATCTGGACACTTTATTGAAAAAAGATTTGGTGGTGTCAAATTAATTTAGTACCTTTGCAATCACAATTATGAACATGACAATCAAACAAATTTTTGACGAAATCGCTTCTACTAGCGGTAACAATGCCAAGATTGAAATCCTTGGCAAATACAAAGATAACGAACTCCTTAAACGAGTTCTTTACATGGCTAACTCAAAGCGAGTTAAGTTCTATCTCAAACAAGTTCCAGAGTATACATGTGATGGCAACTCAACATACACATTGTCTGAATCATTGAATATGCTTCAAAAGATTGCAGACCGTGAATACACTGGTCATGACGCAATTAATTTCTTGAAAGAAATTTTATGTACGTCAACCAACGATGATGCCTACATTATTGAGCGTATCATCGAAAAAGATTGCAAGATTGGTATGGGTACAACCTTTATGAACAAGGTGTTTAAAAACCTTATTGAAGATACTCCATACATGGGTGCTATTTCATTCGATGAAAAGAAAGCACGTGCTATCTTTGCCAAAGGTAAATACGGTTTCTCACAAATCAAAATGGATGGCCGTTATTGCAACGCAATCATCCGTGGTGGTGAAGTTGAATTGGAAAGCCGTAGCGGTGAAACAACTCACGTTACAGGTGCCAAATTTTTGACTGAACTTGCAAACTTTGAAGATTGCGTATTGAACGGTGAGTTGACAATGGATGGCGTTCCACGTTACGAGTCAAATGGTATGATTGCATCTATCATTGACATATGTGGCAAAAAAGATGAGCGTACCGAAAAAGAACATGCGAAAAAGCTCGAAGCTTTTGAAAAGAAGCATGGTTCGTTTGAACAAGCTTTGAATTCAATTCGTTTCACCGTATGGGACACCATTACCGTAGACGAGTACTTCAACAAATCATCCAAGGTTCCTTACGTTAACCGTTTGGGTAATGTTGAGCGTATTATCCGCGAAGCTGGTTCTACGATGGTAAAGATGATTGAATCTCGTGTGGTTCATTCATACAAAGAAGCCATGGACCACTTCCAAGAAGTGCTGGCAACTGAAGTCGATGGTGTACCACAAGAGGGTACCATTCTTAAAGCATTTGACGGTGATTGGAAAGATGGTAAACCAACATGGCAAATCAAAATGAAACTTGAAATGGACGTTGATTTGGTCATCGTTGGGTTCAATTACGGAACCAAAGGTACGAAGAATGAGAACGTTATCTCAAGTCTTAACTGTGAAACTTCTGATGGACTTTTGAAAACTCGTCCTCAGGGTATCAAAGAAGATATGATGAAGTTCATCACCGAAAACCAAGATAAGTTGATGAACAAAATTGTTCAAGTGAAATGCAACGGTCTTTCACATGACAAAGATGGCAACTATTCTTTGCTTTACCCAGCTTTTGTAATGATTCGTGAAGACAAAGACACATGTGATAGCCTAGAGTCTATCAAAGAAATTGAAAACATGGTTAAATCTCTAGCAACATCGTAAACAATGATTGAAAGTCTGATAGTTTTAGGATGCTGTTTTTTAATAGCTGTAATTTGGAAATGGTTAACAGGTCATGACGTTTAATAAAAAATAAATAAATAAATAAATAATGAAAAAACACATATCTTATCCTTCAATTGAGCAATTCAGAAACGTTATTGCAAACATCAATAGACGTTATGATTTTGTAGGTTTGGATGAAAATGGTGATGCCATTTACGATGGTACTCGCACCAAGCCGAGTCTTACTTTCAAAGGTACTGTAAAACTTCACGGCACCAATGCTGGCGTTTCTTTTAACGAAAGCGGTTACTGGATTCAATCTCGTGAAAATATTATCACACCAGAAAAAGATAACGCTGGGTTTGCTTTCTTTGTTGAATCAAACAAAGAGGTTTTCAAAAAATTTGTTGACCAAATCAATTCAGCTAACTTTTTTGATTTGCACAGCAACACTGTAACCATTTATGGTGAATGGGCTGGTGGTAACATTCAAAAAGGTGTTGGTATCTGCAACCTACCTAAGTCATTCTTCATCTTTGGTATTAAGGTGACACCACATACCACAAACGAAGAAGAACAAAAGGCTAAACCAGCTTTTTGGATTCCTTCACACTATTTGAAGAGTCCAGAAAACAATATCTATAACATTGAAGATTTCCAAACATGGGAAATAGATATTGACTTCAATAAACCAGAAACTGTACAAAACAAATTGTCTGAATTGACTTTGGCTGTTGAAGCTGAATGTCCAGTAGCAAAAGCTTTTGGTTTCTCTGGAATCGGTGAAGGTATTGTATGGTCATGCAATGTTGATGGTGTTGTTCACCGATTCAAGGTGAAGGGTGAAAAGCACTCTTCTAGCAAGGTTAAAACACTCGCAGCTGTTGATGTCGAGAAAGTAGCTTCAATCCGTGAATTCGTTGATTACGCAGTTACTGAAAGTCGTTTCAACCAAGGTATTGAAAAAACATTCCCAAACAACGAACCAGTTGACATCAAGAAATTGGGTGCGCTTATGAAGTGGATTACCGATGACGTGACCAAGGAAGAAATGGACACGATGAAAGCCAATAATCTCGAACCAAAAGATGTAAACAAATACATCAGCACCAAGGTTCGTGAAATGTTTATGAAACTACCTGTTTAATATTATGATTAAAATAAAAGAAAAAACCAAAAAAAACCGTAAATCAAATCCTTATTATTTATTGGTCTTTGATTACATGATTGGTGATGCTAAGGGTCAGACAACTGAAGAAGTCGTATTATCGGTTGACAATCCCTTTATTGAGCGTTTTGTTACGCTTATAAATAAGTTAGAACCAACAAAAGGAACATGGGGTATTGTATTTGAAGAGTATGATTTTGAAAAATTTTACGATGAAAAACAATTAACCAAAGAAGATTATGATTTTCTTAGATTGTTGATGTTTGCAACTGATTTGGAGGTTGAAGAACTTAAATCACAAGACACTTTTAAAGTTGAGAAAAAAGATGAGGATTATGTTATAGAATTTTTTGAAGGTGTTAGAGGACATACTGAATATTCTTTTTTAGTTTTTCAAGGGGTGAGACTTTATTATTATGATGAATATGGTGTTAAACACGAAACTTATTTTGAGGAAGAAAATGATAACCAATAAAGTATTTAGACTAAAAAAAGACGTGGAAGTGGCAAAAGGAATGCCACTTCCATCTGGACAAGAAATTGAAATTGTAATGGATGTTGTCTATGTGAATGGACATATGGTTCCACCACATTTTCAATCATTGTTTTTGAACTTCGTAAAAAACAATCTTAATTTATTTGAAGATGACACAAGGAACTGGAAATAAAGTGTTAAACATGGAGTTGATTTCAACTTATGTTTGTAAAGCATATGACATTGGAGTTCACTCTAATATGTTTGGTGGCTCAATGGTATCATTGGTTGATGACGCAGCTGCATGTTACGCATGTCAAATTTGCGATACACCTAAGATGGTTACGATTAAAATATCTGAACTAATCTTCAAAAACCCTGTAAAGGTAGGTGATATTCTTAAAACATACGGCACTGTAACTGAGTTCGGTAGAACGTCAGTAACATTGTATATTGAAGTTCGTAGACACAGTGTTCACACTGGTGAACAAGAGGTTGTTTTGACCACCTCAATTAAATTTGTTCGTATCGACAGCAATGGCAAAGCGATTCCTATATTGGAACATGTTAAATCACGTTACGCTGAACGAGTTGCTAAATATGGCAAAGGTCTTTTAAGCACTGAAGAACTTCATGAAGAAAATAATGGAAAAGCATAAGTGTGATTGCGGTAAAGAAGCTGTGTGGTGTTATATGCCTGGTTTTAGGGATAATAGCAACCCGTTTTTTTGTGATGATTGCGTAATATCACCAGAAAATAAAATTGGTTGTTCATGCAACTGGCGTTTTGCCAAAGAACAAGAGGGTCTGCCAACTGATTTACCTGAGGGTGAAGAAGGCAAGGATTGGATATGGGTTGAATTTAAAGGAGATGAACACACCCCACCAATAACCAAAGAAGATGGTTATTGGACAGAACTAGATGAACGAGGAAGACCATATCCATGTGTTGAATATTGGTACGATGAAGAAGGTTTTGAAATCGAAAATGATGAAATAGATGATAACTAAAGAAAACGGTTTACGATATGCCAAGCTTATTCACGTTAGTGTGGATAACGGCAAAACAGATAACAGCAACAAGGTTTACATCATGGAAGAACTGCCTGATGGTCGTATCAAGTGTGAATACGGTCGAGTTGGTAAGTCCATGACAACAGAGTATAAGCCTAGTCGTAAATGGTCGTCTGTTTATAATCAGAAGACTGGAAAAAGCAAAGGTTACACTGATGTAACTGAGCTTTTGGCTGAGGTTGTTGTCGATGATACACAACCTAAAGATGACAAGGTTGAAGCAATCAAAGATTCGGTTGTCCGTAAGCTTGTAGAAGAGTTGATGGCATTTGCAAATAAATCCATTCAACGAAACTATAAGGTTACACAAGAAGCTGTATCCGAACAACAAGTCAGTGCTGCTCAAGAAGTGCTTGATGCTATTGGTGGGTTGATTAAGATAGGCGTTGATGTCAAGCATGTCAATGATATGCTTTTAAAACTTTACACAATTATTCCTCGTAAGATGGATAACGTAAAGAATCACCTTATTACCGAAATCAAAGATGATAAATCTTTGGAAAACGCACAACGTTTGTTGAATGATGAACAAAGTGCTTTGGACACCATGGCTGGTCAGGTTCAGTTGATTAAACAACAACGTGAAGCGGCCAAACAAACTGCTGAAGAAGCTACCAAAGGCAAGAAAAGCAAGAGCCTTACCATTCTTGAACAAATGGGTCTTACTATTGAAGTTGAGAATGATAAAGATACGCTTGACCTTATCACCAAATTGCTTGGACCTAACGCAAAGCAATGCAAGAAGGTTTACAAGGTTCGTAACCTTAAAACACAAGCCAGATTTGATGCTCATTTGAGCAAAGCTGAGGTGAAGAAAAGACGTTTGTATTGGCACGGTTCCAGAAATGAAAACTGGTTTAACATTCTTCAGACTGGATTGCTTATTCGTCCTTCTGGAGCTGTTCACACTGGTAGCATGTTCGGTGACGGAATCTACTTTGCTGATAAAGCACAGAAGTCGATTGGTTATACATCACTAAGAGGTTCATATTGGGCTAGAGGTGGTGATAACAAAGCTTTCTTGGCATTGTTTGATGTTCACTTGGGTAAAGAAAAAGAAATATTGCATCATAACTCAAGTTGCTATTCGCTTTCTAAGAAAGTATTGCAAAAAGAAGGGTATGATAGCGTATTCGCAAAGGGTGGTGCTGACCTTCGTAACAATGAGTTCATTGTTTATGACCCAGCACAATGTACAGTATCACATTTGATTGAAATTGGAGATTAATGGAAGAAAAATTAGAACTAAGAATGTACGGGTTGGTTCCGTACAATATGAGTCCCATTCAACAAGGCATCCAGTTTGGACATGCTGTTGTTGATTACGGACAAACAGTGAAAGGATTACCACCTTTTCAAAAGATTTATAATGAATGGGCTGATGAATGGAAAACGTTCATCATATTGAATGGTGGTACAACCAACACTAACCCAAACAGATTGGGAACGTTGAACAACCACTTGCAAACACTTAGAGATAACAGCATTCTTTGTCAGGATTTTTATGAACCTGATTTGGGTGACCAATTAACAGCTGTAGTTTTCATTGTTGATGAAAGGGTATTCAACAAAGAAAAATACCCAGATTTTACACCCAAAAGATTTTCACCATGGCAACCACCTTCAGCTGAAGAATATTTGGCCACTGAAATGGATAACGCCAATAACTATAAGCAATGGGTGGAAAGTATAGGTGGTGAAAAGAACGCATTTTTGAGAGAGTTTTTGAAGCAGTTTAGATTGGCTTAATCTTCACTTTATTGATATTTTTCATATCTTTTGGTATGAAAAATATTGATGAACAAATTGAGAGATTTTTAAATAAAAACTACTACATTAAAGAACATAGATTCTTTAATAGAGTTGGTGACATCCACGAGTGGGGTCATGAAATAGCTGAACTCATTTCAGGTGTTTTTTCTTACACTTTGGAAGATTCCAAAACGGAGTTGACCGAATGGGCCTATCAAAATGATTTAACCGATAAAAATTTTGATAGAGCTTATGAGCGTTTCTTAGAAACGTTTGAGGTAGCTTATGGTAAGAAAAAACTAAAAGCTAAATGGTCACCAGAAATGGCCAGAGACCTTCAGGTCATGTATGGTATTGATTCAGCGGAAGAACAAATAGTGAGAATACTTACGGATGAATTATCGCGAGAAATTGATGCTGAGATTTTAAGGGTCATGCGTGATGAAATCAAAACCTCTGATGATTTATTAGGTGTTGTCAAATGTTTGGGTTATGAAACAACTCAAACAATGTATAACCCATTTAACTTTACGCCTGAAAAAAAATTCGTTTCAAACAATTATAATGAAATGATTAATGAAAGAGAGAATAACATTATATGGCAAAAATGGGTTAATAGAAATTTGGAAAGTCCATAAAAATTTTATACCTTTGTAGTATGTTGACCAAAATAACTCTTATTGGTAAAATTGGCTTCGAACCAGAGAACAAAACGAAGAAACATAATGCGCAATCTTCATGGAAGAGAATGGCTATGGTTTTCTTTGATGGTGATATCTGCGAATACTACTCATGGTTCATCCAAAGACGCTACAATCTAGTACTCAATAAGCCTTTGCGTGGCGCTCACATATCATTCATCAACGACAGCATCAAAGAATTAAGTTGTAATGGTACCAAAACCATGGAACAAATTGATGCTGATTGGGAAGCAGTTAAAAAGAAGTGGGATGGTAAAAAAATACAAATAACTCTAGATTTGGACCCACGAACTGATGACAAACATTGGTGGTTAAATATCCCTCAAGACCAAAGAGACCTATTACACGGCATAAGAGCTGAGTTAGGACTTGGTAAACCTTTCTGGGGTTTGCATATGACTATAGGCTATGCAAATGAGAAAAACATAGAACATTCAAAATACATACACAGATTAATTAAAACAGGTTTAATAAAATGAAAAAAGAAACAAAACAAAATTTCATAAGCGTTGACCAAAAAACGGTTATGAATTCATACGGTGAGTTTTTCACAATTGGCGAAACAGTAGCTCATGACGAAAAAGAAGCTGGTTTAGCGACAATATTGTCTTTTGAACCAAGCATTGAAAAAAATGAAATAGTTGTACATACCGATAAAGGTTATGCACATATCGACTTTTTGGTTAAAGTCCCAAATTAATTTGGTTATTAAGTTTTTTTGTCGTACCTTTGCGTCATGAGTGAAATAAAGAAAGTAAAACCGATTTCCCCAGATGAGGTTATGAGTAATCTGGAAAACATCATTCCAAACTCTATAATTCTAGCGGTAAATCAATTGCTGATTGAAAAGTATAGGGGGAATGGCGAGGTAAGTATTAAACAGAAAGATATCATAGAAAGAGCTATTTCTATTGATGAAACTTTGACTAGTAACATAATCTTCGAAAAAAAATACATGGACTTTGAAGATTTGTATAGAAAAAGTGGTTGGTCTGTCTTATATGATAAACCAAGCTATAGAGAAAGCTATGATGCATATTTTACCTTTAACAAAAAGAAAAAATAAAATGTTTTTCAGTCGTAAACACTTTATAGAATTTGGATACCAAGTAATGGGTCTAGATTTTGGTTCAAACAATACTTACAATCATTATGTTAAGTATTTTCATGAGCATAATTCAATGGTTGTTTGTTCCACGCTTCATAACAATAGAGTTGTTGTATACCGATTGACAAAAGAACAATACGAATCGTTTAAAAAAGGCGAATTCGCTTTATCTCATGATGGTAGAGGTTACGGCACCACACCAACTGGGTATCCAATTAAAAATTATGGAATGACAGTTATTTATGAAGGTGGTGAATTGAGCAGACGAAAATTTTTAAAAGAAATTTTGGATGTTGCTGAAGATGTTGCTCAAGGAAAAGATGTTAAATACGAATTTACAATAAAACGAAAATAATATGGGTGGACTTGCACTAAAAAACACATTTACTCGTAGATACGAGAGAGCAGAATTTGAGGTACTAAGCCAAGACCTTCTTGGTACGCTTTCCAATACGTTTAAACGTGTTGCAATGCCCCTATTCTACAAAAACAAACCATCATTTGGTGATGCTGATATTATCCTTTCAATGGAAGGTTTCAATGGAAACATGAGAACTTATATTCAGGATACATTCTCACCGAATGAAATTTTTCATAACGGTAACTGTTGGTCATTTGATTACAAAGAACTTCAAATCGACCTTATCACAGTTTCTGGTGAAGATTTTGATAGCAATTACAACTATCTAAGCTACAATGACCTTGGAAACTACATCGGAAAGATTGCTCACGGCTTTGGTTTGAAGTACGGACAACAAGGTCTTACCTATGACCATTACTTCAAGGATTCAAACATCGGACGTATCCTTATCTCAAAGGATTACGATAAGATTTATGAATTTCTAGGTCTTTCATATGACCGTTGGAAAGAAGGTTTTAATGAACTTGAAGACATCTTCAAATTTATCTCAGAATCCAAATATTTCAACTGGGAATATCTACAGCTTGAAAACAACAACCGTGTCAACCGTGAGCGTGATGCAAAGCGAAAAAGTTACATGAGCTTCTTGGAATTTATTGAAGCAAATTGCAAAGACGATAATCACCGTTATCAATATGAGAAAGATAAAAGTGTTTACGTTAAAAAGGTTGCTGAATTCTTTCCAGAATCAAACATTGAAATGGAAATTCGTAGAATGGAATATGAAGAATGCAAAGGTCTTTATATCAAATCCAAGTTCAATGGTGGTGAAGTAATGCGTAGGTTCGGTCTTAAAGGAAAAGACCTAGGTGATGCTTTGACTGCGTTTAAAAATATTATAGAAGATATTTTTCCAGAAGAATCACACCCTAGTTATAAATATTCTTTTGAAGAATATGTACTTGATACACCTAGTGAAGAAATCTATGAAGATTTCAGAATATACCTTTATGAAAATGCAAAAAATTGACGATTACCCACCTAACTGTATCAGAACCAATTCTGGTACATTTATCAATGTATTTGAGCCAACACCAGAGATGATTGTGATTGAAGATATCGCACATGCTTTATCCAGATTACCAAGGTTTGGTGGTCATCTCAACAGACCATATTCAGTAGCACAACACTGCGTTCTAGCAACAAAACGTGTAAAAGGATTAGCTAACAAAAAAGCTACCCTTTTACATGATGCTAGTGAAGCATACCTATTGGATATGCCATCACCCATCAAAGCCAGAATGCATGAATACAAAGAACATGAAGATAAGCTCATGGCTGCAATCTTTGAAAAGTTTGATGTTGAATATCCATTGAATCACGCTGTTAAGAAAGTTGACAGAGAGATGTTGGATTTGGAATGGGAAAACCTTGTGGTGAATGACAACCCAGACTTTAAGGTTTGGAGTGCTAACAAGGCCAAGAAAGAGTTCATGAAAATGTACAATAAACTATTTGTAGAAAGGGTTGTTCTCTTTGAGTAGGATAACCCTTTCATTTAGTTCTTCACATGTCTTTAAAAATCCTAGGACTTGTTCATCTTCCAGATGGAACCATTCATTTTTGGTTTCGGTTTTCTGATTGATGAATTTGTTATGCAGCATCCTTTCAACATTACGGTAGTGTTCTGTTTCATAACTATACAATAAGGTAATGACGTTTGAGTTACCTGTTTGAAGCTGAGCAATACGTTTATGTACTGGATTTTTGGTAATACCAATTTTATGACGTTCATCGCCATTTTTATCTGTTTCCAAAAGTAGATATACGTAACCCATAATTCAATAATATCGAATTATTTTGATTTTGTCAAGACTACAATTCAGAAATTGCTTTATTGATTACTTTGATAAGTCGAAGACCGTTGAAGCTCAAAAAAACATCTTCACTAGTATTGAATTTTGCTGTTACGTTGATAGGTTTATTTGTCATCCTGATGACTTCTTCTTCAACGTACATACTGGATAACACTTTGAAGTATTCTGAGTTAAACAAAAACTCATCCTTGTTGGCCATGTATGTCAACACAAAAGCCATTCTAAGGTCTTCTTTCATAACCATTTCTAAAAGTTCTCTTCTTGCTTCTGGTGTTTGATATTCAGCCAAGTTTATCTTTTCACCCATTTCATTAAGAATGTCATGGTTACCAAAGTTTTCAGCTGCTTTTGAGTTGGTGGACCAACTTTGAATAGGACTTCTAGCTTTATACACATAAGGATAAGATTGTTCCATGTTTATCGGTAAACGATTTTTGATAAAATAAGAAGCTGGAAGTGTAACACCTCTAAATACGTTGGTTTTTTCTGGGATAAGAATCTCTGGATATTGAGCTGAACATTTTTTAAGATTTTTCAATGCAGCGATAAACTCTGGTGATGTTTCTTCACCATATGCATTATCTGTAAAGTCATGTATGTGTTCCAAATATCTATCTTCTAGGTTGGTGTTCTTTTCAGAACCACCTAGTTGTGGTGAAAATAGTTCTTGACCAAAGTTTTTTACACAAGCTTCAATTTGTGCTTCACGTAAAACAGTTTTATACATTTCAAAAATCTTCATAAACAGTGTTTTAACATAAATATCAAAAAATTTTGCATAAAATACTTGACAAATGAAAAAAAGTTTAGTACCTTTGTATCACTTTTAATAGAAAGCACATATTTATTTAAAACAACAAAAAAACAATTATGAGAAACTCAACATTAAACTTAGTCCTTGTGTTATGTTTGCTAGTGGCAGACTGGGTGGGCTATGTTTGTTAAGTTCTTATAAAAAACTTATACAATGAAGGCCCATCTGAAAAGATGGGCTTTTTTATTTTATGTCGGTGTGGTGTGAGTGGTTTAAACCAGCGGTCTGCAAAACCGTTTCTCGAAAGAGAGTCGTCAGTTCGAATCTGACCACCGACTCAACAATAACAAAACAAAAACAAATGTTTTATGATAACACCTTATGAATTTTTAAAGAACCGAGATGAAACGGGTAGATTGATTGTCCGTATGCTCGATGGAACCAATAAACAGTACTACGTTGAGTTTGTCGAACCAAGAAACCACAGAATTTCTTGGGGCGATGTTAACCCAGCAACCAAAACAGTTGAAGGTTCATATGGCGATAAGTACACAGGTGCTATCAAAGCAGAACAAAGTTTGATTACCGTTGAAAACGGATTTTCAAAAGAAAGTTCTGAAACAATTTATGAAGGTGCATCATTTATGTCAACGATAGATACGTTGCATACAAAATGGAAAAAGGAGAATGGTTATGCTTGATTTAACAACAATAAAGAAGGACTTGTATAAGTCCAAAGCAATGGCAAATTTCAGTCACTATTGTGCTGGTAATCTTTACTACACTGTAATGATTGAAGGTAACAAATATCAGTTTCCAATAAGCACCTATAGTTATCCAAATTTGTCAGAAGATTTGGGAACAACATCTTTCGGTGCTGAAATCAAAGCATCTGAGTTAATCAGATGGATTGGTAAAGCCATGGAAAAAGGTGAATTGATTAAGGTTGGGTAATACCAACCACATGGGGAGATAGCTCAGTTGGTTCAGCATTAACTTTTTTAAAAGTGAGTGATATTTATATTAAAGAACTCACATGGAAAAAGTAAAATTAGAACAATTAATCAACGAAGGTTATTCTCAAAGAGAAATTGCTAACAAATTAGAGTGTTCTCAAAGTAGTGTTAAATATTGGCTCAAAAAATATGGTGTTAAAACCAAAAAAGAAAAATTTAACAAACGAAATGGAAATACCAAATTATGCCCTATTTGTAATGAAGTAAAAGATTTAAATGATTTTTACCCTAGAGCTAACAGAGAAGATGTTGCTGGTTATTGTAAAAAATGTAGTAACATTTATCATAGAGACAGAGTAAAAAAAGTAAAAATCAAAATGCTTGATTATAAAGGAAATAAATGCGAAGATTGCGGATTAACATTGGAAAATTCACATTATTGCGTTTTTGATTTTCATCATATAAATCCAGATGACAAAGACCCAAATTTTGATAAAATTAAATTTCAAAATTGGGAAAAAATTAAATCTGAATTGGATAAATGTGTTTTACTGTGTTCTAATTGTCACAGATTAAGACATGCTAAAATAGGTGGTTGGTAAAGAACATTGGACTTTAGCTCAGCGGCAGAGCGCTTCTGTGACATGGAAGAGGTCGGGGTCTCGGAATCCCCAAGTCCAACTAAATATGGCCCTAGCGTATGATGGTGGTATACTTGTTTTACATGCAAGTGGACATGGTTCGATTCCATGTGGGGCTACTAAAAAAAGGTAAAAATAAATTTGCAAATGTGGAAATTTAGAAGTACTTTTGTAAGAGTTCTTTGGTTTATGGCGAGATGGTGAAATTGGTAAACACAGCAGACTTAAAATCTGCCGACCAGAAATGGTTTTGCGGGTTCGAGTCCCGCTCTCGCTACGTAGAAATCCAACACAACAACGTGGTAGCCCAATTCTGAAAATAGTAAGATAGGGAGAGAAACCGTGAAATAATAGTAACGGAGCATACCCAGTAAAATGTTATTGGGACGTGCAATGGTTGACAGCTCGGAAAGACGAGCAACATGGCCGAGTGGTGGAATTGGTAGACACGCACGACTCAAAATCGTGTGCCGCAAGGCGTGTGGGTTCGAGTCCCACCTTGGCCACAATGATTGATTGATGGAATTGGTATACATGCTGGTCTTATCCCTAAAAATGGTTTAACTATGATGGGAGGAAACTGGTGTCCAGAGCAGGTTAGGCTGCGTAATGACGTGTAGGTTCGAGTCCTACATCAATCATGTGTCGATAAGCGCTTATTGACACTTTATGGAGATGTGATGGAATTGGTAGACTGCTCCGTCTTAGAAACGGGGGCTGAAATATGCGTGTGGGTTCGAGTCCCACCATCTTCACAAACCTTGAGAGTAATTAACTCAAGGCTGAGAGGTTCGAAACTCTCGCTTGGTCTTAGTGTAGTGGGCACACTGGCCCTTGATAGTAAACCACGTAGGTTGAGGTCGGGGCTGGAGGTTGATGGTTCGAATCCGTCTAGACTAACTAAAAAGATGGTTACTGCAAACCTAAAGGATAAAAATTTATTTGCGTAAAATGAATTCGTGGATTCGAAGCCACACAACCATCTTGAATTTGGCCGAGTGGTGGAATTGGTAGACACGCCAGTCTAAGAAGCTGGTGCCGAAAGGCGTGAGAGTTCGAGTCTCTCCTTGGTCACAAATAATTAAGCTGAACTTGCAAGTTCAGCTTTTTTTGTGTATATTTGTGATATGTTTTATATAATACAAGAAAATCTTTTTAAAGAAGAAGGACACAATAGGTTAATCAATACCTTAGAAAAATTTGGTTTGGGCTACGAACTGGTAAAGGTCTTACCGTTCATAGAAGAAGTTGAGTTCAATACCAAAGAAACCAATGTATTTGTTTTTGGTAGTCTTAAATTAGCTAGATTGGCAAAGAATTACAATTGGACACCAGGAGCTGTCGTAACAGAAAATCACGACTACAACGTATACTCAAAACATTACAAAGAAAATCTACTTAACTACGATTCAAGAGTTGTTAGATTTGGTGATGATTTTGACTGGATACATGACCAACATTTCATTAGACCTTGTTTGGATAGCAAGGTATTCACTGGAAAGGTGTTTAACGAATCTGAGTGGCCAGAATTCAAAGAAAGAATGCTTACTGGTGGTCATACTCATTCTTTGACAGAAGACACGTTAATTCAAGTCGCAACACCAAAATATCTAACTCAAGAAGTAAGATGTTGGGTTGTTGATGGTAAGATAGTAACACAAAGTACTTACAGACGAGGTAGTTTTTTAGTTTACGATGAAATCGTAGACCAAGATGCTATTGATTTTGCTCAAAGCATGGTAGACGTATTTCAACTGTCACCAACGTTTGTTATTGATGTTGGATTGACAATAGATGGGTGGAAAGTTATTGAATGTGGCTCCACATCATGCGCTGGTTATTACGATGCTAATATACAAAAATTAATCGAAGCTTTAGAGGTTTATTATGGATAAAATAGAGTTAAAACCTTTATCTAATGAGGAATGTATTGAATACATTAAAAATTATTTACTGGGTCAAAAGATAAAGCCGAATCAAATTGAAACAGATGGGGATATGATAACATTTGAGCATAAGAATACTGTGTATCATGCTTATGTTGAAGATTATGAAAATATCCATTATGGTGTTATTGAAATGTTTGATGTTGATTTAGACCAAGATTTTTGGGAGGTCAAAGATGAGTATGGTGATTATAAACATATTGATGAATTTTTTGAAACAATAGTTAAAGAAAGACACTATGAGTATGTCAGGAAAACTTGGAAGATTTTAGAGAAGTTGGAAGCTGATGATGAGATGGATGATGTAAGACAAATAATTTGTAAATATTTTGGGCTGTTTGAATAATATGAGCGATTTTAGAGAAAGTTTAAAAGAAGGGGTTTCAGATGAAGCCAAAGCATACATAGATAGTTTCTGGGATGCTTACGATAAACTCTATGTGGATATGGACAGTCTCACATATGAAGAATATAAAATAAGAAACCGCCAAATGTGGGATTTCATACATAAATTCCATGAGGTAAGCGGAACATATGTTTTATTAACTCTGTATGGTCTTGAAGATAAAGCCAATAAATTGTTTGGTGATAAAATTGAGAAGTTAACCCTTCCTATCCCGCCACCAACAAGAGTGGTTAATCTAAAAAACGAACCCTACGATGTTTACATAGGTAGAGGTTCAAAATGGGGTTGCCCTTTTACCGTTATCAAAGACCGTCCTACACTGGCTAAAGAAATCGTTGATTCAAAAGAAGAAGCTCTAGCTAAATACAAAGAGTATGTGTTGAATTCTCCAGAGCTTATGGAATCATTGGATGAATTGGATGGCAAGACGTTAGGATGTTTCTGCAAACCAGAACCTTGTCATGGTGATGTGCTGCTAGAGTTGATTGCACAAAAGAAATTAAAGGCTTACTTGAATAAAAAGTAAAAAAAGTACTTGCACGATTTAAAAAGTCTTCGTATATTTGTAATCCAAAGCAATAGCAATAACAAAAACTTAAAATTTAAAGTATGACAAACAACAGAACAGAAACCAGTGTAAAAAATGGTCTCAAGATTATCAACAGAGCAATCAAGAAGAACATTTCTTTATCAGAAGCCGCAAGACAATCTGGATTTGGTCGCAACTATGTATCTGACATAAAAGCAAGAATCAAAGACAATTACAAGAACAAAAACATTTCAAGAGAAATGTACTCTGAGTTCAACACTCTTATCAAACAATACGAAAACAACTAAAACCACATAAACAATGATTACATTTTTAATCGGTGCTGTGATTGGGTACTTTGTAAGACCTATCATTGACGGACTCCGTAAAGGGTAAAAACAAAAGTTCCCATGATGGGAACTTTTTTATGGTCAGATGGTGCAATAATGGTAGACAGTCGGTTGGTTAAACCGAAAGCTTGTAGGTTCGAATCCTACTCTGACCACAATAAAAAAACAAATTCTTTTACATGCTTAAAAGTTTACCAATCGAAAACATTAAAGAGGTTTTATGGGTTGAGGACAAAGTTTTCATACTCTATAAAGATGGTTCGAAACTAGTTTCTAATGCAAATGAAATTAGATTGGTGGCTGACTATAAAAACGATAGTGATATACCATTGAACGACCATTGTCTTTGAATTAACATCAACAAAATGATAGCTAAATTATTTTCTAAGATATATACAAGGGTTTATAGAAAGAAATTCTATTCCACTATCGTTGATAAGATATCGGTGCATCCAGAACACACAAAATTTAGCATTGGTATGCGTGTTAGATATCATAAAGTATTAGGTTATAAGAAGATTTACCCAACCAATAAAACCGATAACATTACTGGTAAGAATCTTTTGATGTTTGATGTTATATGGTCAGATGATTTATCATTGGCTCCAGCATCATTATTAGGCTTCCCTACCAATGAGTATAAAAAATTCAAATACAGATTGTTACCTAAACAGTTAGGTGAAGACTATCAATACGTATATGAAATACAAACCAGAAATTATAAAAATAATTTTCAAAATAAATTTGGTAGATTGAAAAAGTTGTAGTACCTTTGTCAAACAAATGAGCAAAGAACCAGAAATAGTAGGTCAGTGCCCAATTTGCGATAGAGACATGTGGAAAGGTCCTTCAATAGACAAACACCACATGGTACCCAAATGCAAAGGTGGGAAAGCAACGGAATATCTGCATAAGATATGCCACCGAAAGATTCATTCCATTTGGACAGAAAAAGAACTGGAACGAGAGTTCAACAATGCTGAGAAGATAAGAGAACATGAAGAGATTCAGAAGTTCATCAAGTTTGTGAGCAAGAAAGAACCTGACTTCTACGACAAGAACGAACAACACAAAAGAAAGAAATAAATAAAACAAACATAAAATGACAGAAAACCAAAACAACGAAGGCCAAGCACAAGACCTTAATGAATTGTTAAGACAATTGGCTGAAACACAAGGTGAAGGAGACGCTTTCGCCATGTTTAGTCGTCCAACTTTGGATGAAACCAAAGTAAACGAAACTCTAACGAATGAGATTCTTGAAACTCAAAAACAAATCACTGAATTTGAGAAGTCCATCAATGATAAATTGACCGCTTGGGAAGAAAAATACGGCCCTGAAGTTTTGGAACATTCTTCACTCAAAGCTCAACAAATAATTGATTCTGCCTTATAAGGTAGAAAAAATAAAAAAAAAAAAGTTTGCAAAAAACTTGACAAATTAAAAAAAGTTTAGTACCTTTGCTTAACTTTTAAAAACAACAAGATATTTAATTAAAACAAACAGGGGAAACCCACAACAATAAGAAACAATGAGAACATTTGCTAACATATTTGATTTTGCGTTTGAATTTGCAGCCGAGGCCGATTGTGCCCCAGCAAGGTCAACTATTGTCAAAAGTTAAGCAGAGATTCTTATACGATATGACACAAAGGTTGGCCGAAACGCCAACCTTTTTTTTTTGGACCCATAGCTGAGGGGTTTAGCGCACGGTTGAAGCCCGTGAGACATGGCATCGACCGCCATTGGGTCCACCAGATTTTGTTCTTTGATTTATTGGTTGTTATTACTTGGGACGGTAGCTCAGTTGGTAGAGCACTGCACTGAAGATGCAGGTGTCGGGGGTTCAAGTCCCTCCCGTCCCACAATGTAATTAAGGTAAACGCGATAGAAAGTTTATAGAGAAAGGTCGTTGATAATTGTTTCAACAAGACGCTAGGCTCCCCATCTAGTCCGTTAATTCGGATAAATCTATACACCTCATGATTAATTACATTTTTTATGTTCCCATCGTCTATTGCGGTCTAGGACATCCCCCTTTCACGGGGAAAACACGGGTTCGAATCCCGTTGGGAATACTTCTTTACGGACTCATGGTTGAATGGTTACAATACCACCCTGTCACGGTGCGAGGTACGGGTTCGAGTCCCGTTGGGTCCGCTATGAAATATTATTGTGATGACAAACGTCATCTTGTATGTGTTCCATATAGTGTGGAAAACTTACATAAGATGGCTGAAGATTTGGGTATAAAGAAATGTTGGTATCACGGTGGTGATAAACCACATTATGATATACCCAAGAAAAGAGTTCAAGAAATTCAATCTAAGTGTGAAGTAATTTCACCTAGAGAGATACTTGAAATTATAAATCGTGCGTTGGACTAGCGGTCAAGGTCGCAACACTTTCAATGTTGTGGGGCGAAAGCCCCTCATGGGTTCGAATCCCATACGCATGACTATCGCCCTATCGTCTAGATGGCCTAGGACGCCAGATTTTCAATCTGGAAACACGGGTTCGAATCCCGTTAGGGTGACTTTATTATGGACTTGGCGCATAACGGCTGGTGCCCCCGACTGTCTCTCGGTGGTTAAGAGGGTTCGACTCCCTTCAGGTCCGCTAAAACTAAATACCCTTTTTGGGCAAGCTGGATTGGGTCGCTAGCATTCCCGTTCGAGTCGGGCTTTGTGGGCCAGCTAGGAGAGATGAAGACCTATTTAGTTTTTTATTCGATGGCATGGTGTAATGGCGTGCATATCCCCCTGTCACGGGGAAGGTCGGGGTTCGAACCCCCTGCTATCGGCAAAAAGGGTGCGATTGAACGAAGTAAGTCTGCCAACTGAAAAGGAATATCAAGGCCAATCTACACAGTATGGGATGGCAGTCTTGTAATGTGTAGTTAAAGTGTGTAGTTTATCGGAAGAACGGTGGGCGCGAAGCCCGCAGGTGTCGGGTTCGAATCCCACCACGCTTCAAAATTTTTTATGGGGGCGCATGTACCAAGGCTGGCGTTTTTCCCTTGCAAGGAAAGAGTGGTGGATTCGATTTTCACCGCCTCCACAATTTTAATGGGCCTTTAGCTCAGCTGGCTAGAGCACCTGATTTGCACTCAGGAGGTCGTGGGTTCGACTCCCACAGGGTCCACTTTTAAAATATTAGAGTTATGGTGCGCACAGAAAAACTCTAATCGTCAATCCAATCGGAAGGTTGGTGCGATGAAGACACAAAGTATCAATGGCGATATTCCACACGGCCTGTGGGGGTGGTTGGTTCGATTCCAGCTGTGTCTGCTAAGGACAAATGGTGTAATGGTTAGCATAATTTAAAAGGTCAGCTTGTTTTTAAAAGTTGATTTCCGCAATTCCATCTTAATTTTTGCCTGTCACGCAAGAGGTCTGGGTTCGATTCCCAGTTTGTCCGCTAATTTTTTAAACCTATGAGCACAACTAGTGATGGCTTGGGGGCGTTAAGCTAACCAAGCACGAGCGTATTGAACTACGCAAAAAAGAAATCGGTACGAAGCACCAAAGAAAGCTTCAAAAGTATTCAACCAATTTCAATGAAATCTTTGACTTCTTTCTTAAATCATATAGGAAAGGTCTGCTCACGTTCTGTGGGTCTGATGTGGATGTCAAATTTGATGTCGAAGGTCCTGAAGGGAAGAATACCTTTAGGATGTTTGATAACGGTTATTACAAGGGTGGTAAACCCATAATGTCCAGACATCCCAATATTGTTAGGTCTGTAATTATCGGCAAGAAAAGCTGGGGTCTTTGGCTCAATGAATGGGCTGATGGTATTGCTGAAGGAAGCTTTACCAAATACGAAATCATTGATGAGTTTGAGAAGAACGGTATAAAGATTCCAGAATCGCTGTATAAAGATTTTTGCAATAGGATAGTAACCAAGGTATTATCAAAAAACCAAAAAATATTTTAAATTTTTACTTGCACGTTCAGAAAAGGTGGTGTATATTTGTAATGTGAAACAAAAAATTCTACAACACTTTGCTGATAACCTAATAAAGAACTTACAAATGTCGATAGAGTCAAACGACACTGAAGCATTCGAGTTTTTTATGACGGCAGCATTGTGGTATGAATCATTTTGTTTTAACGTATTCGGTGTTGAATTAACATAAACAAATAACAATAACAAACAATGAACAAGTTTACACAACAACTTGCAGCATCTAATGCTGAAATCAAAGAAGCACGTGCCAAAGCTCTTAGTGAAGCTACCGTGTTGGAAGTAGAAACATTTATTCAAGGTTTGAAGCGTGAAAGAATGCAGCTTCAAAATGAATTGACCAATCTCACTGACTTGGCACCAGACAACACTTATTCTTTGAGACCTGGTTCGGCTGATTTCAATGCTCAACAATGGGTTCAAAAATTGCACAGAACCAAAATGGATTTGATGCTCAAAGAAGTAGAGTTGGAACAAGCTCAGTCAATCTACGATGAATGGTTTAAAGGTTAATAACCATGAAAAAGAAGAAGGTTTATTTAGCCAAATCCAATCATGCTAACCCTAACAAACTAATTTCACTGAGAAACCAGCTTAAAGATTTAGGTGTAGAAATTGTTGAATATAAAGGTGGTCAATATTCTAACAAGGCATTGTTAGAATGTGAATATCTTATTGTTTTACCGTCTGATGATAAAGCTACAATTGAACTTGAAAATGAATTAATGTCTGACATTAATTATTATGATGGTGAAGAAAAAGTAATTAAAGTTTTGGGTAAAGGTTTGTATACACAAATTGAGGATTTTTGCAACTTAACAAAGTATTCTGATAATGTTTATATCATTTTTGATGAGTCAATACCTACTTTGGAAAACGATTATCAATGGTTTTACTGTGGCAAACACGGTGAAATAGATGTTTATGATGAACATGATTATATAAATTATGGTTACAGTGTTTTATCGTCAGAAAAATATGATACAACCATAGACGATTTGTTTGGCGGTAACAAAGTTCAATCCACAAACCAATACATGTATCTCTTAGCGAAGAGATAAAAAAAAGTTGAAAAAGTACTTGCAAATTTGAAAAATGTGTAGTACTTTTGCAGTATAAAATTAAAGATTCATTTCTGCAATATACCAACTATAACGGTCCTAAGGTAGCGATGTTCGTGAAAGCGACTAGTGATTACAGCGATGTGCAAGCCATGTGTTAACTCCCGTGGTAACGGCAAGGTAGGTAAAGACCAGCAATGGTAACGAAAGTTGTAAGAATCCAGTGGCATGTATGATGGCGAAAGCTAGAGGCTGGTTCAACGAGGATGGACTCTCGGCCTTAAAAACACGTTAAACGATGGCCACCAAACGCATTTGTGTGTCCGCAAAAAGTGCATGAATCTGAAATTAAAGGGTTGTCCATGGCCCTTGTGCCCCAGCACGTTTTGAACTACAGTTCAATGGAGATGTATGGTAGAGTTAGCCGTCTACTAGTAGCAATACACGAAAAAACAGAGACCAATGGGTGTTGATTTGAATGGTCAACTAGGTAGTGGGAGCCGAACAAATCCCATTAATGGTGCGGTAGCTCAGTTGGTAGAGCAAAGGACTGAAAATCCTTGTGTCGCTGGTTCGATTCCAGCTCGCACCACGAAGCAGGTGTTGTGGAGCACTGCTAGGCGTTTAGCAAACGATAATCTATGAAGCATAAGTAGGTTGGTTGAATGATTGTTCGAAAGGTCATGAGACATCCACAGGTTTGTACTATATCACGGTGAAGTAGGATTAACGCTATAAAGTAGCATCCGAGCCTTTAAAAACTACGAGATAATATGGAGTGAAAGGGTTATACAATGGTCAGGTTGCGTCCTATGATTCAACATGGCAAGTAGTGTAAATAGTGTGGTTCAATTCCAGCCACTCCACCGTACTATGTTTCTTGTAGGGTAGCGTAGTGATGCATCAAACAAACCTTACACGTTTTTGGATAACTGTCATGAGGTGAGTCCAAACAACCTAGGACGATAGGCTAGGGACATAGCGAGGTAGCTCAGTGGTAGAGCACGTATAAAACCTCAACTTGCTTAAAGTTGATTGCAGCAATCAAACACAATAGCCTCTTAAGCTCGTGGTCGGTGGTTCGATTCCATCCCTCGCTACGATGCGTCAATACATGTGGTGAATGTATTAAAATGATGGATAACACACCCGAACAATTAATGAGACCCCATCAGGTAGGAAAGACCGCAACTAAACCTACTTAGTGTTTGCAAAGTAAACACATTTCAACAGTGTTGATTGATTTTAGCACTGTTGACAAGACAGTCTTTAAAATATTATTGAAAACTTGATATGAGGTGCAAATCACTAGGGTGCCATACCTTGCCGCTAGTGGTCGTTCTACGCAAGTAGAGTCACGATGTCTGGTGCAACAGACCGTTAACCCAAAGAGTAAAGGGATGTGATGGGTTGAGTTTTCAGTATGGTTACGTAGGCATTTATGGAATACTCGCGACAATTTTCCATGCTGGTTGGATTCCAGCCGTAACCACTAAAAATACTTTATAACTTGCTGATTATCAGTGAAATAAAGTTAAAGAAATATTACAATTTTGCTTGACTTTCTAGAGGAAAATGCATATATTTGTAATAGATTTTACAACGTAAATTATAACAACCAAATAAAAACAAACAAACAAAAATGGCTGGAAAAACAACCAAAAAAACAAGTGTTTCTTCTGAAATCGTTTTCGGACAAGCAGCACAACAAATCAACAAAGCGGTGTCTGAGTTGAGCAATGCAACAAGCACAATCAACCAATTGGTTGGTCAGACTGAAGAATTGTCTCTTCAGATTTCTAACAAAGAAGCTCAAATCGCTGAATTGGAAGTTCAGTACGCTGAGAAATCACGTCAAGCTGAAGTTGACTTCAATTTGAGCATCAAAGCTAACCAAGAAAGAGTTGTGAACGAAATCTTGAGAAGCAATGGTATGGAATCAATCAGTTCATCTGAATTGAAGGCTCTTCGCCAAGAATTGGAAGCTACCAAGGCTGGTGCTGACGCTGAAATCAAGAAGCAAGTTGCTGCTGCAACCAACGCTATGAAGTCTCAATTTGAAAACGACCTTCGTTTCATCCAATCTGAGAACAAAGCAGTTGCTGCTGAAAACGCATCTAAGATTGGTACTTTGACTGAAAAGAACAAGTTCTTGGAAGAACAAGTTACCAAGCTTTACCAACAATTGGATGCTGAACGTGCTGCTGGTATCGAAAGAGCTAAGGCTGGTTCTATCGGAAATATCACTGTTGGTGATACAAACCGTAAGTAATCCAAAAACAATAAACCATGTGAGAAATTGCATGGTTTTTTTGCTACTGAACAAGCCCATGTAGCCAGTTCCAACTGGTGAAAGTTTTCTAGAAACGAGGTATGCTAAATCCCATGGGCCCCTGTTCAAATTTAATGCATTTTACATGGTTTTTAAGTATTTATATATAGCTAACGCTATAAAAAAAATAAAAACAAAACTATCATGTCAAATGTTACAAACACACTAAGAACATTAAGATTACCTGAATATTTAGATATATTCGATGGTCTTATCTACAAAGAATTCAAAGTAACGCCTATTTTAGAGCGTACTCAAGATTTCACAAGAATGGTCAGAAATCCTCAAACTGGTAGACTTGAACCAACCATTACTGAAAGAATTATTTTCTCAGAAAAAGAAAACACATTAACAACCAAAACTTACGCTTTAAACTGGATTGATTTCAGATTCAACAATCAACGATTTGCTGAAATTGAACAAGATTTTTTGGGTGCTGTCGCTAAATTCCAACATGGTATACAAGAAGTTGTTTTAGAACACGGACCTAAAGCTGGTGAAAAAGTTTGGTATAATGGTGTTTCAGCTGAATTCATTGATTTTTCACCAACAGAAAAACACATAATTTTTAAGTCTACACCTGGTATTAATAGTGTAAATGGTGTTACGACAGATGTTAATAATCCATTGGTAACTATTTCTAGAATCGAAAAAATAATAACAGGTACAGTTAGTGTTAATCGTAGAACTGGAGAACGTACAGTTACTAATTTAAGAGAAACGGTTAGAAATGGTGGTTTCCCAAATATTCCTTTGGACAGAGTATTAGAACTATCTGGTTTAGCATCGGCTGAAGAATTTATGAACAAGACTTTAACAATTTATAAAATTGAACCACAACCTAGTTCTAACCATATTGTTAATACGTCTATTGAGGCTGTATTTACACCAGAAGGTGAAGATTATATCGCAGATGCTGTTGTTTATTATAATGGTATTTCAACAGATGAAAAACGTCCGTCTGGTATGATTACATCATACAATAAAACCTACCCAGGACATGTCGTTCGTTGGAGATTATACGATGAAATTGTAACAGATAGTATTTACGGTGCTTCAGCTGTTATTCAATTTAATTCATTACAAGACGATAAGATAAAAATCGTTGCTGGTAATGAAACCAAATACGATTCTATTACCAAAACACTCACATACAACAAAGAAAATGGTGCTACTTTATGGGTAACTTTTGAAGAAGCTCCAGCGCAAGGTAAAAACTGGGGTAATGAAGCTATATACTTCTTATCTGAAGGTGCTGAGCCGATAAGAATTTAAAATTATACAGGAAAAAATTAAAAGACCCGAAAGGGTCTTTTTTTTTTGTTAAAAAATTTGGTAAAACGAAAAAGATGTAGTACCTTTGTTCAAAATTAGTATAAAATACGATTATGAGTTTAAAAAAATTGTTTATCAATAGTGAGGAAGAAGCTAATGATAACACTAAACAAGTTGAAACTAAACCATCAACGACAACAACATTTCCTTCTCAAACAGAAGAAACAAAACCATTTTCTTCTTTATTTGGATTTGGCTCAACACCAAGTCCAACACCTACACCTACGTTTACACCGACTAGTAATCTCAATCCTGACCATCTGAACAAAGCTGTTCAACTGTATGAAAATGGTTTTGATTCTTTGAATCAATCTGGATATGATTTTTATGAGTTTTTCAAAGCTGTAATTCAAGCAGGTGCCGATAACCCTCAAATCTATTCAATGGCATTTGCGATGGGTAGTGCAATGGAAAAAACTATTACCAAAGAAAAGTTGGTTCAACAATCAGAATTTTATTTAACTGAAATAAATAAAGTTTACAATGATTATGTAAACAAAGGTAATTCAAGAAAACAAGAATTGATTGGACAAAAAAACAGTGAGAATCAAGCATTGTTGAATGAATTGGATTTGATGAATCAGCAACTTGAGGCCCTTAAAACACAAATTCAAGACCGTCAAAATAAACTGAACGCTATTGATAGCAAGTATGGTCCGATGCTTTCTGATGTAGAAAGTAAACTTATGGCTAATGAAACAGCCAAAAATCAAATTGTTCAAAAAATTGAACAAGTCAAAAATGGAATTATTAACAATATCAAATAATAAAAATGAGTACTCAAACACAAACAAAAACGGCAACTCTAAACGCTAATTTATCAGAGTTACCGATTCTCAAGCATTTCAATCAAAATGAAATAGCTACCAAGGTTGATTCATTCCGTAAGGGTGAAAAAAATCTTTTCTGGTTTATGAGACTAGCCGCATTTGGTGCGATTGGTTATCTATCTTGGGTGTATGTATTACCACCAATTTTCAAAGCCATCGGTCAAATGTTAGCTGTAGCTGCAACTGGTGTACTGATTGTTGGTTTGGTGATTGCAGCGCCAGTAATCGTTAAAGGAATTAGACGTTTAACACGTGCGTTGCACAAAGCTGTTATTCGCCACGACCCTTTTGCTCAGTTGGAGGAAGAACGTGCTAAGATGGAGTTAAATAAGGTAAACTTCCAAAAAGCCAAGGGTAACATCTCACAACTTAAACATGAAATGGAAGTTGAGGCTGACAAAGCTGAAAAAGAAGCTAACGGTGGTCAAACAAAAATCCTAGCTCTTCAAGGCAAAGCTGAGAAGATTAAGAAACAAATGGATGACATGGTTGCTTCAAAAGGTATTGACGCTAAAACTGATGATGACTATGTTAATTTGGCTGCTGAATTTCAAAAAACTTTAGCTGAAGCTCAAAGGGTTTCTAACAAAATGAATCAAGCTAAAGATTTCGTGCAAAAGTATGGTAGTCGTGCTAACGTTATGAAAAAACTTGGACAAAAATTAACCATGGTTGAAACGGCTATGGAAATTAAAATCCATGATTTTGATGCAACCATTGAAATGCTGAAAAAAGATTACGCTTTTGGTCAAAAAGCAAATGCTGCGACAAGTGCTGCTAAATCAGTATTAGGTTTTAGCAATGGTTGGGAATTTGATTATGCTTTGGATGTCGTGACATCAACAATTGCTGCTGATATCGCAATGACAGCTGGTAATTTGAAAGACATTGAAACACTTACAAGCAACTATACATTGGATTCTGATGAATTGTTTGCGAATCTTAATCAAGTTGCTGAAAAGATAAAAGTGGGTGCTGATTTGATTCCTGAAGCTAAAAAATATTCTAACCCAGAATACAACTTGACACAATCAGACCGAGTTAAGTCTGGTGGCTTCGGTGAATTGTTTTAATTCGTAAAAAAAAAACAAAAATAAATTTGGAATATTGCAAATGTTTTACTACCTTTGCAGTATTCAAATAAAAACAATAATTTTAATAACAAAAACAAACAAAAGAAAATGGGAAAAATTTTCAAAACAAAAAAACTTACAACACTTGCTGAAGCGCTTATTTTGGTATTTGGTTTGGCGATTGTATTGGGTGGTGTCTATTACTTTTCAGACAACATCAAGAGAGGTGAATCAATCATGAGTAACATCACTGGTGACAAACCAGACTTGATTCTTGCTTACAATACCTTCCCAGGTATGATGGGTATTCTATACATGAACAACGGTATGGAACCAAATGAAGATTCAGAACTTTTTAAACGTTACGGTTTAAAGTTGAAAATCGTTCAAATGGATGAAGTAAAAGACACAAGAGATGGTCTAGCGACTGGTTCATTAGATGTGGTTTATTGCACAACAGATGCGTTACCTGTTGAAATGTCAAATGATGGTACGTTAGTAAATCTTGGTGTTAAACAATTTATGAAAGTAAATGAAAGCCGTGGAGCTGACGCTGTGGTAGCCATGTCTTACATAAATTCAGTTGCTGATTTGAAAGGTAAAAAAGTAGCTTATGCTGTCGGAACTGCTAGTAACACTCTTTTGATTAATCTTTTGGAAACCAATAATCTTTCAATTAATGATATTGAATCGTATAAAGTTGGTAATGGTATTGAAGCTGCAACAGCCTTTAAAAATGGTCAATGTGATGCTGCTTTAGTTTGGGCACCAGACGATGAAGATTGTGTAGCCGCAGTTAAGAATAGTAAAATTTTGGTAACAACTGAAACTGCTACTCAAATCATTTCAGATGGTTTGTTGGCCACTTCAGAAACGATAAAAGAAAAACGTGATTTATTAATATCATTGGTTAAAGCTTGGACTGATGGCAATGCAATCATAGCCAACGACCAATCCGCTATGGCTAAAGCTAATGAACTTTTTTCTAAAGGTTTTAACTTCCCAGTTGATTTGGTTGCCGCTACATCACATAAGATAAGATATTCAACTATCGGTGATAACAAACAGTTTTTTGGACTAGATGCTACTTTTAGTGGTGTAACTGGTGAAAAGATGTATTCAAGAATGGCTGTTAAGTATTCTGAAAGTAATTTAGCTAAATCACCTGTTGCTTGGAGAATTGCTAGTACTAGTGATATAATTGAAGGAGTGTTGACAGACCAAACCTTCTGTAATAAACCTGAACAATCAGCTGAATCTGCGGTTTCATTTAACAAGCCAACACAAGCTGAAGCTACAAAACAAGCAAGTGGAAGCAAACAAGTAATCCTAAATTTTGCACATGATAGTTTTATATTGAGTGAAGAAAATAAAGCGATTATAGACCGAGACATTGTTGGTGTTGCGCAAGCTTTTGCGAATGCTAGAATTAGAGTTGAAGGTAATACTGATAATACTGGTAACTATAACTATAACGTAACGCTTTCACAAAAAAGAGCAAATGCGGTAGTTGATTATTTAGTTCGTGAATACAAATTTGACTCTAACAAATTTGTGGTTGTAGGAAATGGACCTTCTAAACCTGTAGTTGGTTGTGAAAGCAATTCGACTGAAGAATGTAGAAGCAAAAACAGACGTACAGAATTTCAATTCATTTGGTAATGAAAAAAATCTTATACACATTTGGGGGTTGGTTTATACTAACCCTCATTTGGTTTATAGTCACTCATTTTGAAATTATAAACCCACACATTTTACCCACTCCTAAAAAAGTTTTAAATGCTTTTATAGACTTGGTAAAAAATGATGATTTGTTCACCAATATAATGTTTTCATTAAAAATTAACTTTTTAGGTTATTTTGAAAGCATTTTATTTGCGTTGCCAGTTGGTTTCGCGTTAGGTTTATCGAAGAACATTAGAAAAATGTTTTCTATGCCCATAGATAGTTTACGTTTTGTGCCTATCACTGCCTTAAGTGGTGTTTTTGTTGCGATAAGTGGTTTGGGTTTAATGACCAAAGTACATTTCTTAGCATTTGGTATTTGGGTGTATTTGGTCCCAGTGATTGTACAAAGAATTGATGAAATACCATTAACACAAAGACAAATGATGCAAACTCTAGGTGCCTCCAGATGGCAAATGTTTTATCATTTGGAATGGAAATCTGTTATATCTAGATTATCAGATGATGTTAGAATTTTAGTTGGTATATCATGGACTTATATCATAGTAGCCGAACTAAAAAACATTGAAGGTGGATTAGGTTCGTTGATATTTTTAGGTGAAAAACAAGGTATTATAGGTAAAGTTTATGTTTGTGTCATTATCATAATTGTTATTGGTATGTTGCAAGACAAAATCTTTAAGTGGTTAGACAAAAAACTTTTCAAATTTAAACACGTGTGATGAAAAACATAATAGAGTTCAAAAATATTTGTCAAACGTATGCTGACAAAAAAGGTGATAAATTTACGTTATTTAATAATTTGAATTTGTCATTTGAAGATATACCAAACAAAGGGCAATTTGGTGTGATTATGGGTGAAAGCGGTTGTGGTAAATCAACATTATTACGTTACTTAACACAACTTCAAAAACCTGATTCTGGGGAAATTTTAGTTGATGGCGAACCATTAACAAATAAGGTTGTCATCCCAATGGTTTTTCAAAATTCTACAGCCTCAACTCTTGAATGGTATTCAGTGCTTGACAACGTTGCGTTACCTTTATTACTAAAAGGTGTAAATAAAAAAGAAGCTAGAGAAAAAGCCATGGAGATGATTAATATTGTGGGGTTGGATGGTCACGAATCAAAATATGCTAAACATCCATTACTTTCTGGTGGTCAATTACAACGTGTTTCAATCGCTAGAAGCTTGGTTGCCAATCCAAATATAATTGTTATGGATGAACCATTTTCAGCTTTAGATACTACGAATAGACGTAAAATGCAGTACTTTCTAATAGAAATTTTTAGAAGAGCTGAAGCAGCTGGATATAACCCTACTGTGTTAATGGTAACGCACGATGAACGAGAAGCTGTTTTTTTAGCTGATGAAATTTTTATTTTGGGTGGTAAACCTAGTTATGTGAAAAACAATGTTAAAATAGGTTTTTCTGATAGAAATACAGAACTTCGTAAATCACAAGAATTTATGGATGCTGTAACTCATTTAGAAAATTTGGTTAAATGATTTTTTTTATTTACCTTTGTGTTTCTAACAAATTAAAGTAATGAATTATACAAAAGTATTAAATGACGTGATTAACTACGCAAGTACTATCGGCTTGAATGTTATAATCAAAAATGATTTGGATGAATATTTCAAAGGAGATATGGACGGGGTAAACATTTATTGTAAAGACATTGAAGATGAAGAAGAACTGTTCAACGTCTTACATATGATTGGACATTGCATCCAATGGAATATAAGTGATGATTTGAGGGACCTAGGTTCCAAACTTTATCAAGACCCAAGCCCTGAGTTGCTTCATCGTTTACAACAATATGAATGGGAGGCTAATTGCTATGCGTTATATATATTGCAAAAATTAGGTTACCCTGAATTAGAAACATGGCTTTATGATAAGTATATAAAAGATATGACTTATCTAACACATTTTTATAAAACTGGTGAAAAAGTTAAATTTATCACACCGATTAGTTTACAATTTTCTTTTACTAGTGCTTTGATTAGTAAAGAAGTTCCTTTTTTCACACCAAAAAAAGATGATATCACTAGAAACGGTATTGTAATTGATTTTAATTAATATGCGAATAAACATTCGAAATCACGAAGAACTAAATGACTTGCCAAGCAGGGTTGCTAATACTTTGTTTCAGGATTATAATAAAGAGTTTAGATATGATATTGAATGGAGACCTAGAAAAAGGTCATGGCACAAAATAGGTCATTATTACCCGTATAAAATAGTTGAAAGAATATGTGAAAGTCATATTGGTAAACCTTTTGATAAAGCTTTCTCAAAGTATTGTAAATTGGTTCCGATTTATCAACAACATTATTTTTTACAAGAGTTTACACCTAAATATTTTCATTGGCGCAATGATTATTTTGTGGATGAAAACGGTTTGATTCAATATACTAGAAATAAGAATCAATACAAGGGACCTTACACTTTTTATTCTGCTGATTACAAAACTGAAGAACGACATATCGTAACTGGAAAGTTGAAACCAGAAGAAAGATGGTGGTCAAGAAAAAAATATAAGGTAGATGACAGCTTGTATGAAAAAGTTGTTGTTAGTGGTTTTTCAGAAACTTTCGACTCAAAAAATGATAGGAAGTATAAAAGATTGACCAGTGAAAAACGCAAAGCGATTGAAAGAGAGTGGAAAGTTAAGAAAAAACTACCTTCAATAAACGAGCAAGATTTCAGAAGAATACTCAAAGAAAAAGAACTCAAAGAAAGAGAAGAAAATCTCACAAAAATATTAAAACATGGGTTTGACCCAGTAACAAGTTTCAGAAAACGTAAAAAAGATTAGTCTTTTTAAACTTGACAGAACCAAAAATATGTTGTATATTTGTTTTATTAACATATTTATAAATAAAATAAGAATTGGTTAGATTGTTTTAAATCAATCAATTGTAACTAAAACCTTTAAAATGGACAGTGGTGAATGTATTAAACAGGAAGACGCTGGGGACAGTTTGCCTAGCGATAGGGACTTTCCTAAACCCTTTTGGGTTCGACATTTTGGTTTACAAACTGAATCAATTAACCAACGATTACTGGAACACAATGTTCGTTTTGTATGGATTTGCGGTCTTCTTTTTTGGGTTGTCTTTTCTGTACTTTAAGAAGCTAAAAAGAACAATTGGTAATTTCTTCTTGAGCTTAGCATTGTTTGTTAACCCACTGGGTTATGATTTGGTAGTCTATTGGATTAATAGTTTTACCAATGATTATTGGATGACCATGAGTATCATGTATGGGTTGGCTGGTACATTCTTTATTGGGTTTGCATATTTTTATAACATCAATCCAATAAAGGCTTTTTCATATAAAGCTGTAAAAACACATAACTACTTAAAAACAAAAATTAATAAAAATGGATAAAAGTTTTGACGATTTATTTAACGAATTTTTTAAACCTAAATCTAATTTTGATTTGTTCAATACTTGGATGAATGAAGCTAAGAATATGTTTAATATGTTTCAAAATCCTATAAACAATTCTTTTAATGATTCATTAGAAGATGAAATGGAAAAAGCATTGGGTCAACCAGATGAAATTTTATATTACACCGAAAAAGACATTTATTTTGAAAAAAGGATTTGGCATACAAAACAAGGTGATATTATAAAAACAGTCATGAGCGATGACCCAACTGTTTTTGGTGAAGGTGTTAAATTTGAAAAAGTACCAAGAGGTAAAGAAGCTTTAAAAGAAGCAGTAAAAAAAGCTGCAAAAGAAAAACCACTAGACCTTCAACTACAAGAAGCTCTGGAAAAAGAAGACTACGAGAAGGCTGCTGAAATCAGGGATTTGATGAATCCACCAAAGAAAAAAAGAGGTAGACCAAAAAAACTTGAAAAATAATTTGGAAGTTTGAAAATCTTGTAGTACCTTTGCATCACAATTAGAAACCTATGAGGTAAGACTGGTAGGCTATTAACCGAGACTCGCAAGAGTTTTGAGGACAACATCGAAAGAACCAAATAAGTAAATGTTGGAAGGGATTTAACCGAAGTGATATGATTTGGTGTAGGTTGAGTCGTGTAATTTGTTTCTACTTGTGAAAATAGATTTGCCAAGCAAGGCGTATTGTGATTGCGACCGTTATAGTTAAACGGTGTAATGTTGAGGCGGTTCCCAGTAAAATGGGATGTGGTCGGAACGTTTCGCTGCTTTATTTGCAGTCCAATATTTAGGGTGCCGAATCCCTTTAAATCTAACTTGCTGACAGCTGGCCGTGTTCTAACAACCTATGAGTTAGTAAACACATACAAAGTAGCAGTACCTTCATAGGAGGGAAAGTTAGCACAAAAAATTCATACGTTGCAAAACACCAGCAATGGTAATAAAGAGAATGAACAACGTATGAATTCAATGCATCACAACCTAGTTCCCAAGGCTAGGCAGTTGTAACCAAACCAGTGCGATTAAGACACGTTGAGTTACAACTGAATGCAGAGGGTTTGCGCACATAATGAGTATGTGTAACATGTAGAAGTAGTATATTGACCTCTCATGCCAATCTTTGAATTGGCTGACGCACATGAATGGCAAAAATACCTCTGTTACACAGAAAGTTATGAAAAACTTTAAAAAAACTTTGCAAAATACTTGACAAATTGAAAAGTTTGTAGTACCTTTGTAACACAATAAAAAAAAACAGAACTTTTTTAGAAAACAACATATTTATAAAAAGATGAAAACAACTACGACATATACAGGAAAACAGTATCCGCAAGGCAAAGGATTGCCGAATGGACTGGCTATGTCGTGGAGTATCTTAGTATAATGTGCTAAGTTTACTTGAAACTACAGACCCCAGTCACACCGACTGGGGTTTTTTTATTTTGTTCTTTGACGTATTGGATTTATCGAGATGTAGCTCAGTTGGCTTAGAGTACCGCATTTGGGATGCGGGGGTCGCAGGTTCGAGTCCTGTCATCTCGACAGAAATGAGACTGTTACTAATTCATTGGGGCTGATGTGTCTGCGTAGAATTAGATTTTTCGGGTAGTGACTGAGGTATTAAGCACGGGGGGTCTGGAGCCTTCTGTTAGTCAGTTCGATTCTGACCTACCCGACACTATATTGCCTTGTCGTCTAAAGCAGGATAGAGGACTTTGAATCCTTTGATGCTGGTTCGAATCCAGCCGAGGCAACGAACGAGACTGTTAGAATTTCATAGGAGAGTTGAGTATAAGCTTAGAAATTCATTTTATATTGTCCTGTAGAATAATTGGCAGTTCACTGGATTTTGACTCCAGCGGGTAAATACCCCTCGGTCTAGGTTCGAGTCCTAGCGGGACAACTAAAGAATGGTTACAGCAAATTACAAACAATCAAACTTTTACTTTGAAACAAACATGCCATTCTGTATTTGGGGCCGACATCAGGGCAATGGGCACTGTCTGTAAAACAGAAGCACGTGAGTTCGAGTCTCACCGTCCCCACCACAAGCTGTAAATGGTCAGCGAGAAACAAAATCCATCGAGTGATTCACGACACGAATTCAAATGGGGGTACGCCAGAGTGGGAGAGCTGGGGCAGACTGTAAATTTGTTGGCCACGCCTGAGTAGGTTCGAATCCTACTACCCTCACCCTTTAGACTGTTAAATTTTCATAGACCGTTCTTGAGTAGCGGATGCATAGAAAATTAAAATGCCGTGGTCCCATAGTGGTCGATTGGGCCTGATTTGTAATCAGGATACGTAAGTGCATCGGGGGTTCGAATCCCTCTCGCGGCTCAGGTCACTTTTTTGTACCTTGTTGTATAATTAAGGAAGAAAATAATATCGGGAGCTTCACAGACCAAGAAGTGAAGTGTTTGATTGTTGGTCACTTCAAACCCTCCCGACCATGCCCCTGTAGTTTAAGTGGTAGAATACTAGCCTTGTAAGCTTGGGGTCCGACATCGTGTGTCGGTGGGGGCTCTTTTTAATGCCGTTATCGCATAGAGGCCGATTGCACCAACTTGGTATGTTGGATTATAACGACATCAGTTCGAATCTGATTAACGGCTCAAAATTTTTATAAGCGGGTATAGTATAATGGCTTATTATGCTAGCCTTCCAAGCCTGAGATGTGAGTTCGATTCTCACTACCCGCTCTGTAAGTCGCTGGGACCTTTACCGTGCGAAATTCAAATAAGACAGTGAAAGGTGACGGGTGTCGAGAGAGACACAACATGCAGATATCGTATAGTGGCTATTACGTGGCATTGCCAATGCTAGGACGCGAGTTCGATTCTCGCTATCTGCTCTAAATGGGGGTGTTGAAATGTTAGACAAGAACCTCATTCTGACCAAGAATGATTACAGCAAGCAACACAAAAATTCAAACAACCTGTAAATTTGTAAAAACGTTGGTGCAATTCCAGCCGCCCCCACAAATACTAAATCCAATACGTTAAAGATAAAACTTTTAACAACAAGAAAATTGATATGAAAAATATTATGTTCAAATACAAACGAAAATGTAAACGCTGATAGCATCAGTGACACAATGTGTTACGGGTGCTAATCACAAGAAATGCGCTCGTAACTCAATTGGTAGAGTATCCCGCTTTTAACGGGAAAGTTAAGGGTTCGAACCCCTTCGGGCGCACTAGAAAAAAGGTGCGCCTTTTTTATTTTCCTCCGTAGCAAACAGGTTGTATTGCATCACGCTTTTAACGTGTCGGGTCTGGTTCGATTCCAGACGGGGGAACTTAAATATGCATTCGTAGCAAAATTTGGTATTGCAGCTGACTCTTAATCAGTGAAAAAATGGGTTCGATTCCCATCGGATGCACTTCTTCCTCTCGTAGCAAAATGTGGCTTTGCAACTGGCTTTTAACCAGTCTAAAAATGGGTTCGACTCCCATCGGGTGGACACTTTAAATAACATATGCGCTCATTCGCTTAGTCTGGTCGAAAGCATCGGTCTTTTAAACCGCTGAAGGTTTTCCTTCCATCGTAGGTTCGAATCCTACTGGGCGCACTTAATTTTTATAATCATGGCATCAATATTAGAAATGCGATTAGAATCACATTATCCTCAATTTAGAAGGATATGGGTACATTATTCTGAGAAGGGTAGATATCACCTTTGTATCACCCTATTTCCACGCAATGGACATGGATATCAAATGGCTTTTGGCGAAGCATCCGTTGTAAATTTTGAAAGTGTGATTAAAATTGTTGATACTTATTTGGAAAGTAAGAAATAATTTACTACCTTTGTTGTATGAAAACAAAAAAATCTGTGGCTTTTCATTTGGGTTGGTATGTTGGTGAATATATCATCACAAAATATTTACCAACATTGAGTGTTGATTATATTCAAACCAATAATAACATATCAGTTACTTGCGCTGAAGGTGATGAATATAGACGTTTAGAAGAAATTTGGTTTGATTGTAAAGATGAAAAAGAAAGGAAAAGACTTTTTGAAATCTCTAGAGATTATTGGAATAAATTGGCTGATAAATATTTACCGTCTGAACTAAAATGTTATTTACACGGTTATTCCATTGAATTAAATGAAACAGAAATGTTAGATTTCAAGGAAGGTATTTCTTCATGTCTTTGGGATTGTGATTGTTGTTATTACGACATTAAAGTTGAAAATATACTTTTTGAGGATAACAGTGTAATATTGAAAAGAGAACCTATAGCTGAATCATAGTTTATGTGATTTGGAGGAAGTTCGCGACACATTAAGAAGGAGGAAGGAGACTCAAATACTACATCCAACAGATGTACAACCTTGTGATAGGGATAACCAATGTCCGTTCGAAACAAAATGGATGCAGTCAAGGTTATTTGAGTCGTTTGCACTTCCGCAGCATGGTGTGCAAGCCAAACAGTTCGGAGAGTGTAACCTTCGCTCTATGATGAACGGGTAGGTGCGTGGTAGCCGTTAGGCTCCAGCCAGTAGCAATACTGACAGATAAATTATAGGTGAGATACAGAATCGCGGCTATTATCTTTTCAAAAAGGACCTCGAAAGGGGTCCTTTATTTTTATTTGCAATATCCAAATATTATTTGTACCTTTGTAATGCCGTTATAGTTTAATTGGCTAGAACACCGCAAATCCCAGCGGCAAGAGAACCAAGTCACATGTACAGTGGCGTGTAGGTGAAGTAGTTCAGGTTCGAATCCTGATGACGGCTCCAAAAATAAAACCAAATGAGTATAAGCAGAAAATATGGTAGAACTTATCATTACGATTTCAGCCCAGGCACCACCTCGGACGACCGTATAAATCGTAATTGGCAAGAAGAGATTCAGCTTTTTGATACCATATTACATACTGAAAAAATGGATGGTGAAAACACATGTTTATCACCTCTAGGAGTTTTTGCTCGTTCTCATGCGGCTCCAACGTTGCATCCATGGGCTGACCATTTAAAACAAAGACATGCGATGATGGTAAATGATTTAAAAGAAAATAACCTTGAGATTTTTGGTGAAAATCTTTACGCCATTCATTCAATTATTTATCCGAATCTTGAACATCATTTTTATGTTTTTGGAGTTAGAGTTGATGATACATGGTTATCATGGGAGGAAACAAAATGGTATGCAAACTTTTTTGATTTGCCAGTTGTTCCACAATTGGCAATTCAATCAACCAAAGACCCAGAAGCGGTTAAACAAAAAGTTTTAGAATTCGCTTCAGAACCAAGCGTTTTTGGTAGCCAACAAAACAATACCAATCCATTGATTGATTGTACTAGAGAAGGTATTGTAAGCAGAAACATCAACGAATATAAGGTTGATGACTTTGCCAAAAATGTTTTCAAGTATGTCAGAAAAGACCACGTTCAAACTGATGTACATTGGTCTAAGACAATTAAAAGAGCAATGCTAAAACACGAATGGGAAGCAAAAAACAAATAAGAGAAACGTTTAGGAACGAAGTTTTTAAAAGGGATAAGTTTACATGCCAAGTTTGTGGTAAAAAACACGACACGGTTGAAACTTTAGATGCTCATCACATTACTGATAGAAGCGAAATGCCTAATGGTGGTTATGTGAAAGAAAACGGTATTTCTTTGTGTAAAGATGTTTGTCACATGCGTTGTGAACAATATCATATCTCTGGCGGTGAAACATGGGAAGATGGATTGCACCCAGACGATTTATACAGAAAGATAAACAGCTCTAAAGAATTAGCGATATTAAAAAGCGAAAAGTTATGATTTGGAAATTCAAATATTACGACATAGAAAAGGGTCCAGATTGGGATGCCATAGAAAAGAACTGTTCATGGTTTCAAGATATGAAACAAGTTCCTCAAGATAAGATATGGCATGCTGAAGGTGACGTTCAAATTCACACCAAAATGGTTTGTGAAGCCCTTATCTCATTGCCAGAATTCAAATCATTGACTGAACAAGAAAAACATATAATGTTTGTAGGTGCTTTGATGCATGACATCGAGAAACGTTCAACAACAACTGAAGAATTCAAAAATGGTCGTTTATGTATAGTTGCACCTAAACATGCTGAGCGTGGTGAGGTAACAGCCAGAGAACTTCTCTATAAAGAATTTGATTGTCCTTATCATGTTAGAGAGCTTATTTGTAAAGTTGTTAAATGGCACGGTAAGCCACTACATAATGTTTCTGAAAAAACAATGATAAATTTAGCAACACAAGTACCACCTTATTGGTTGGCTATGATTGCCAAAGCCGATATACTTGGTAGAATTTGTCAAGATGCTGTCGAGCAAATTGAAAAGACAGAATTCTTCAATATGTTGGCTGAAGAGTTAAATTGTTTAAAAGGACCCAGAGTTTTTGCCAGTGAATTAGCTGAGTTCACATACCTATCAAAAGATGGTTATTTAGATTATGTTCCCTATGATGAAACCAAGTTTGAAGTTGTGATGATGTCTGCTTTGCCTGGTTCTGGGAAGGATACTTACATATCTAAAAATTATGCTGATTGGAATGTAGTTAGTTTAGACGATATCAGAGTTGAACTAGGTGTAAAGCCAACTGATAAAAATGGTAATGGTCGCGTAATTCAATTAGCCAAAGAAAGAGCCAAAGAGTTTATGCGAAAACATGAAAAATTTGTTTGGAATGCCACCAACATAACAGCTCAAATGAGAAGTCAATTGATTGATTTGTTTATCTCTTATGGTGCGAAGGTAACAATAGTCTATATTGAAGTTCCTTACAAAACACTTATCTCTCAGAATAACAACAGAGAAGCGGTTGTTCCTGTCAATGTTATTGAAAAAATGATAGGTAAATTGGAACCACCAGTAAGAGAAGAAGCTCATAGAATAATAATTGCATAAGTAAAGAATTAAATTTTAAACTATGACATTTCCATTAAAAAATTATAAATACGAGATTCCAACAGGTGACCATTTTGGTGCTTTTGGGACAACACGTAAATTCGATATGCATACGGGTGTTGATTTGTATTGCGAAGAGCATGCCGATGTAGTAGCCATGGAAGATGGTGAAGTGATAGCCATTGAATGGTTTACTGGTGAACCAGTTGATATGCCATGGTGGAACAATACCAAAGCCATTGCTGTTAAAGGAGCCAGTGGTACAATAAATTACGGTGAAGTTGTTCCAGAAGAAGATTTAAAGGTTGGTGATAAGGTAACGGAGGGACAATTACTTGGTTGGGTTACAGCTGTGCTTAAAAAGGATAAGGGCAAGGTACCATCAACCAGCATGCTTCATCTGGAGCTTTACACAGAATACGATGGTGATTGGGCTTTATGGGAACTTGGCGCACCGCAACCCAGTAATTTATTGGACCCAACAGAAATGTTGCAAAATGCACTAAAACATGAATGATATTAACAAAGAAGATTTGCTAATCATAAATTTTGAGGCGAATCAGATTTTAAACAATAAATTACCAAAGATTCCAGAAGAATGCACAAATTCTTTTTTGGTATTTCACGTTGTAAATGAAAAGATAATTCAAACCACTGCTGATTTGGATTATGGTCTTATGTCAAATATAACACCTTTATGGTGGTCTGAATTAGTGTTGTATGAAAACACCCAAAATGAAAAACATTTGGAAACCGCTAAGAAATATTCAAAAGATGAAAATATGTTGGTTGTTTTCTACCCAGAGCTGTTATTGAATATTCAACAACAAAGAAACATTCAAAAAATATTGTTGAAATTGGATTTTGATAAAAATATCTTGATGAAAACCAATTCACCATTTATTATTCAAACTACTACACTATATCCAGAAAAACCTAAAACCATGATTTATTTGGGTAGCTTTAAATCAAATTCTTGATTTAATGGGTAGATATTAGTATATTTACCATTATGGATATAAAATCAAAATTAAGACAAGCACTTTTAGAAGGCAAGCATAACCATAAGAACGAATATGGCTGCGTTATGGTCTATTTAGACGTAGATAAGGACAAATGGGACTCTATGTTAGACCTAATAGATAAAGATGATTTATACGAACCTAAAGACGACCCTAGCTATGGCAAAGAGACAAAACCACATGTAACAGCTTTGTTTGGATTACACAAAGAGGTTGCCGATAAGGATATCGAAAAGGTTATCAATAAGATAAAAGAACCCAAGATTAAATTCGGTGGTATATCAGCATTCAAGAATGACAAATTTGAGGTATTGAAGTTTGATGTGGAAAGTGAAGACATGCACAAGCTAAATAAAACGTTTAGAGAGTTTCCTCACACCAATACCTATCCAGACTATCATCCACACTGTACCATAGCTTATTTGAAGCCTAAAATGGCTGATAAGTACATCAAAAAGCTAAACGATTCTATTGAAATGGAAATGACACCCAGCCATATTGTTTATTCAAAGGTTGATGGTTCAGAAAAAAGCTATAATTTGAAGTAAATCATGATATTTATAGTAAAATTATAGATATGCTTAAAAAATTAATTAGAGAAGGGTTATTAAAAAAACACTTATTTAATGAAGTTATGGATGGTTCTTGTGGAACGCACTTCATTAAACAATATATGTTTGAAAATGATGATTTTGATGTATTTGGTCACATTGATAAGGGTGGTGATTCTGAAGTGATAACCGAACCGATTGATATCAACAAAGACTGTATGCTATCATTTGGTAAAGGTGGGAACTCTAAATTAGAGTGGCCATACTTTTCTCTGTTAGCTGGTTATACTTGCCCAGAGTCTACGGTATGTAAAACATTTGCGGCTGAACCAGGCAAGAAATTTTCAGATGGTTCTTCAATATTACAAGGTAAAGAAGCCGAATTTAGATGTTATGCAGCAAGAGCGCAAGCCCAATATCCAGCAGCATATAAAAATGCACGTAAAAATTTTGATTTACTAATGGCGGCTAACAAAAAAAATGGTATGAATGGTATGAAAGATTTATTGATTGAGTCAATAAAATACCATGGTTTAAGTAATACAAAATTGATTAGGGTCCATGAATCTGGTGATTTCTTTTTAAATTCTTATTTTAAAGCTTGGATGGAAACGGCTAAAAACTTCCCAAATACATTATTTTATGCGTATACAACTTCATTAAAATTTTGGATAGCCAATAAAGGTTCGGTACCTTCAAATTTCAAACTCATAGCTTCAATGGATAAGAACAATGCAAAAACTATTATGGATAATAATCTTAGATATAGTGTTGTTGTTTACACACCAGAAAAAGCTAAAGAATTAGGTCTTAAAATAGATGTTGATGACACACTAGCTTGGGGTAGTGATGAAAATTTTGCCTTATTATTACATGGAGGTCAACCAGCAGGTTCAGAAGCAGCCAAAGCCCTTAAACAAAATAAAAAAGCTGGCCACTATGAAAAAATTAAAGATTTAAAGAAAAGGAACCAAGATAAAAAAATAGACCAGTTAAATAAATTATAAATAATTTGAGTTTTTATTAGCGCACTCGTTGTTTTTCGAATTGAACGTTTTGAAAAAAAAAATATTTACTTTAAATAAAAAAGCCCTTCTAGAAGGGCTTTTTTTATCTACCTTGACCTCTATAAGCTTTTGGCTTTTGTTCTTTTGGGCCATACTTTTTTTTCATCTTACCTTTGCCAGACTTTTTACCAAAAGTAATTTTTAAACTTGCTGATGCTTTACCTTGTGTTTTTGCCATTGTTTTAATTTTAAAATAAATACTTGTTATATTACAAAAAAAACAGTATATTTGCTTAAAAACTATGAAAACAATATTAAACATAGACATAGATAGCGAAAGAACACCACAGATTAAATTGGGTAAACCAGTTGAAATGATGACATCGGATGACCCAGAAAAAGCCAAAGAATTGGTTTTGAATGACATAGTTGCTGTAACTGAAACTTTGTGTTTATTGGCAGAAACAGCTATTGAAAAGGGGTACATGCCTAAAGATTCGATGATTAGGAACTTGAACAACAGGATTGGTCAAATTTTGGGGTAAAATAGCGGGTACGGGTTATACGTTGGTCTGATATTTATTGAAAAGAAATTTTTGATAACGAAACACTGGGTCAGACCCAAAATAAAACGTACCTTTGCTATGAAAAAGCTAATACCTTTTATCATGCCTAATAATGGCAAACCAGTTGCTTTATGCAATAGATGTTTTTGTATGATGTGTTTTGTAGCGTGTCCAGATAACAATACAAACGATGCTGAAAACTGCGTTGTTATCGAAAGACGAAATCATGGTGGTGATGACTTTATATCAACACCAATAGGCGACAAACCACCAGTGTTTTGTGACAAGTGTGATAAACTTTTAAATGAGTATTGTTTAAATTAAAAATTATGACAGGAAACTTCAGAAAAGAAATACATGGTGAAGAACTTTACCTGTTCAATGAAAAGAACGAACTTATCTTCAAACGTTGGTTGAATCACGGCTATTCAAAAGTTTTTGATACAAACCCAAGTGGTGTGTTTGGTAAAAACGATTCAATGGTTTCAATCACCGATGAAGGTGTCAAATACAATTTCTAAATTATGAGTACAATTAGTATTATTGTTGCTGCTTCTAGCAACAACGTTATTGGTCGTGGTAATGATTTGCCATGGCGTTTGCCCACTGATATGAAATATTTCAAAGCAAAGACTTTGAACAAAAAAGTAATCATGGGTAGAAAATGTTGGGATAGCATTCCAGAAAAATTCAGACCACTACCCGACAGAGAAAACATAGTGGTAACAAGAGATTTTTCTTTTAAAGCAAAAGATTCACTTGTAATACATGATTACGAAATGTTACTATCAGCCACCAAGTTTGATAAATCAGATGACGAAGCTTTTGTGATAGGTGGGGCTGAAATTTACAAGATAGCTTTCAATTATGCTGATAGACTATACCTAACAAGAATTGAAGATGAAGTTGAAGGCGATGTGTTTCTGGAAGGTTTTAATGAAGAGGATTGGATATTGAAACAGCGTAGTGGTATTGTAGAAGAAAATGGTTTCAAGTATCGTTTTTTGGTTTATGAAAAAAATTACAGAATTAACTTGTAAGTTCCGAAAAAGTCTAGTACCTTTGTAATGTAACTTAAAATAACAAAAATGACTTTAAAAGAAAAAATCAACGCTGACTTCATGGAAGCGTACAAGTCAAAGGACATGGAAAAGAAAAACTTTTTAGGTGTCCTAAAAGGAGCAATCCAAACACAAGAAGGCAAACAAATCGAGTCAACTGATGAAAACGTTTTGAAGGTTATCAAAGCTTTCGAAAAGGGTATCAATGAAACAATTGAAAGCAAAACCAAAATTGGTGAAGATGTTTCTCAACAATTAATGGAGAAGAAATACTTGGAAGTTTATATGCCAGCACTTATGTCTGAAGATGAGATTCGTGGTGTTGTAAAAGAGTTCTTATCCAGAGACGGTGTAAATAGAAATCAAGGTTTCTTGATGGGTCTTTTCAACAAAGAACAAAAAGGAAAGGGTTTTGATAACAAAACTGTTTCTAAAATTATTTCGGAGGAATTGGTATGATAAGTTTATGGGTTGTATTTGGTATCATATTGATACATTGGTTTGCTGACTTCGTTTGTCAGACAGATTGGCAAGCACAAAACAAAAGCAAAAACAATAAAGCGTTGTTATCACACACGCTGACATATAGCGGAATTTGGTTATCATTCGGTGTTATGTATGTTCTATTCAATTTAGATACATATACAGAATGGTCCTTGACAAAATTTGTGTTTATTACATTTGTTGCACATACTTTGACTGACTACATTACTAGCAGAATCAACTCAAAACTATGGGCTAAGAAAGATGTCCATAATTTCTTTGTTAGCGTAGGGTTTGACCAAGTGTTACATTACGTTCAATTGTTTTTAACTTTCCATTTTTTAAGATAAAATATGACTCAAAAACAAATCTTCGCCAAGCTAGATGAAATGTTGGCAAAACCAAAAAGCAGAAACTTTTTAAATCATTTGGTTAGAAGTTATGTACCATCATCTAAAACCGATAAGGTTTGGCAAACACCAGAAGGTGAATTCAAGTGTGCCCTTACTGGAGTACAATTATTTTCATGTAATGATTTGTTTGTTGAAATGCATTCGGAAGAATATCAAAAACTATTTAAAGAAAGTTTAAAATCATTGTTGGATGAAAACAAATCCAATTATGAAAATCCTCTTATCAAACTAATGGGAGATAAAAAGTTAGGTATTCATGGGACCAACAGTGATACCTTTATGGCTGTAGACGCTTATCATTCGTTTATGGAGTGGGTTATAAACAAATCATTCAAGGGTGATAAACACATATCATGGTTGTTGGGTTCAATACGTAGAGAAAGATTTTTAGAAAGAGCTAAATTAAGTGATGATAAATCAGTGGCTAATAAGGCCAAAAAAATTAGCGACCAAATAACCAAAGATAATACGGCAAAATATTCACTGGGTGATGCGAACGATGCTTTGCTGAAGCTCAAACAAAAGATGGAAAATGGAGAATAAAGAATGTTTGGTAGTCAATCTAATCGGTGGACCAGGTACTGGAAAAAGTATACTAGCCGCTGAAGTTTTTTCGTCTTTAAAACGTGATGGTATTACTTGTGATGTTGCATGGGAGTACATAAAACGAAAATTAAGAGAAAAAGCTTTAAAGGTTGTTCAAAGCCAAATTTATATTTTCGGTAAACAACAATTTCAATTGTTTACTATGAAAGATGAAGTTGAAGTTGTGATAACTGATGCTCCGCTTCTTTTGTTTTCATACTACGACAAAACACGCTGTCCTTATCTGAAAGATATGGTAATCAACGAGTATAACAAATACAACAACTTGTTATATTTTATTGAACGTGATTTATCAGTTGGATATGAGACTGAAGGTCGATATCAAGACTTAGATGGTGCTAAACAAGTTGATGTGGAGTTAAAAGCGTTTTTGGATGAAAACGGGATTGAATATAAAACAATAAAAGGTATCGGTTCAGATAGTTTAGAAACGGTGCTAAAAGATATAAAAACAAAGTTAGAAGAATGAGGTTAAATTTAGACTTAACACAAAAAAATCATGAATTTGATGTTTTCTTCACTACTGACTTTCATTTGTTTCATAACAACGTAATTCGTTTTGATAACAGACCTTTTAAGGATGTCCATGAGATGCACATTGCGATTGAAGAAAGATGGAATGAAATTGTGAAACCAAAAGATGTTGTTATCTATTTAGGTGATTTAAGTTTCGCCAGACGAGAAGATAAACAATACGTTGAAGACATGTTGGACCGATTGAACGGTACCATGCACTTTGTACTAGGTAATCATGATAAGTACGAAGAAATAAAAAGAATGACTAGATTCAAAACGGTTCAAGACTACTTGGAAGTTAGAATAAATCATTTTGATGGAGACAGCGACAAAAGGATTGAAACTCTGTTCTGTTGTATGCACTATCCAATTTATTCATGGAACAAAGCTCACCACGGAAGCTACATGATTCATGGACATTGCCATGGAAACTTACATCATGGGGAGGATGCTAGTTTTTACAACAATAGAAGAGTGATAGATGTTGGATGCATGCTTCACGACTACCGACCAATAAGTTATACTGAAGTTATGGAAAAACTCAGTCATGTAACATTACCAAAATTAACAAGAACAATTTAATATGATGGAAGAAAACGAAAACGGGTTTATTGACCCACAAACTGAACCCACACCAAAAAACTCTGGTAAAATAAGTCTTTCCGAGGCTCAAGAAAAAATAGCTCATGCTATTGAAAAAATGCATGAAATGACCATTACAATACCACTTATGGATGGTGATGATGATGAAGATACTGATAATGAATATGTCGTTGCCTCAGAAGATGAAGAATACAATGCTAATTCTCACACCACTGAAATTAGCTTCATCGAATTTGCGATTATAAATTCATATCTTCACAATACCTACAAAGGTAAACACAATGATATAACTGTAATGTCTTTTGGACAAACAGACTCAGTTGGTAAACTCATATATGGAGGTGCTTTTGACGTAACCGCAGCTTTTTGGTTTCAATTAAAATTTGAGGGTGATGACAATGAATACATCATACAAACAAAAATGTATCTTGATAGTCGAAATGAATTGATTATCCAATTTCACATTACAACCAAGAAAGGTGTCAGCTACTCAAAGTTTGATGAAATTGAAAACAAAATAAAAACACTTGCATTTAATAACTCTGAATACAAAGGCAAGTGTATCAAAGTTAAGATGCGTGAAGGTCGTTTTAAGGGTATTGAAATCATAAACATTCAGGACTCTAAAAACGAATTGATTTTGAATGACGTTCAAAAGAAATTTATTGACCATTTTGTATCTCGTGTTAGACGTGGCGGTAATGCTAGATATCTACTAAACGGAGAGCCAGGTACAGGAAAAACAGAAAGCATACGTGAAATTGCTCGTCAGTTGATTCCGCACGTTACATTTATCATTCCAGATTTCTCAACACAAGAAGATTTAACTTCAATCATGGAAGCTTGTGAAATATTTGAGAATGGTGTTATCATCATGGACGATATCGACCTTTACTTGGGTTCACGTGACAACGGAAGTTACACTCGTTTGCTTGGTCAATTCTTATCATTCTTTGATGGTGTTAAAAAGCGTAAGATTAGCCTTTTGGCTTCAACCAACGATAAAGGGTTGGTTGACAAGGCTGCGGAAAGACCTGGCCGTTTTAACTTCACATTAGACTATGGTTTCTTGGATGATGAGCAAATTGTTAGAGTTTGTAATATTCACTTGCCAGAAAAATGGAGAGTTGATGAAGTTTACGAAGCATTGAAAGATAATATTGGTGGCAAAAAGGCTAAGATTACTGGTGCGTTCATCGCTAACTTGGCTGACAACATTAAGGAAATGTCTGAAGACGATGAAAACTGGACCCTTGACGATACTGTGAGTTTGATTCGAGAATCTTATAAGGGTTTCTATTCAAGTCAAGTTGAGAAAGAACGTCAATCACTAGGTTTCCAAACCAAATAATAAAAAAAGTCCCGATAATTTGGTTTATCGGGATTTTTTATGTACCTTTGTAACACAATTTAAAAATATGGATAATACAGTTTCTATCAAACAACAAATAAACCCATCTGATTATGAAGTGGGTGTTATTATTGGTCGTTTTCAAACTAGTCGATTACACGAAGGTCACATGAAGTTAATTAGTCATGTGATGTCAAATCATAAAAAAACAGTTATTTTGCTTGGGGTTTCTAGAGTACAGAATACCAAAAAGAATCCGTTGGATTATGCGACACGCAAAGCAATGATTCAAAGACACTTTCCAAGTGCTGTTATATTACCTGTTAAAGATAACAGGTCAGATGAAAAATGGAGCCTAGAAGTTGATTCTATGATATCAACATCATGGGGTGAAAAGAAAGCCGTTATATACGGAAGTCGTGATTCGTTCATACCTTATTATCACGGAAAATACTCAGTTATTGAATTAGAAGCCAGTGGTGACCACAATGCTACTAACCTTAGAGAAGAAGTAGCCAAAGAAACATTGGATTCTGAAGATTTTAGAGCTGGTGTAATTTATTCAGTTTATAGCCAATGGCCAGTAACTTACCCTACTGTCGATGTCTGTGCTTTCAATAAAGAAGGTGAGATTCTTATGGCAAGAAAACCTAATGAAAACAAATGGAGATTTGTCGGTGGTTTTGTTGACAGAAAAGATGAATCCTATGAACAAGCAGCCAAAAGAGAATTTTTGGAAGAAACTGGTGGTGGTGCTAGTGTTGGTAATTTTAGATATATTACCAGTCAAAAAATTGATGACTGGAGATACAAGAATACCGAGTCTGGTATCATGACAACACTTTTTTTGTGTGAATATTTTCGTGGGATTGTTCAAGCTAGTGATGACATCGCTGAGGTAAAATGGATTCCGATTAGAGAATTCTCAAATTACGATGGTATTAGAACCAAAGTGATTTATGAACACCGAGAACTTATGCAAACATTGGTTAATAAGGTATATTCTGAAAACCTTATCCCAAATATTGGGGAACGCAAAGCAGAACTTGAAAATGTAACTTATACAGGTGAATAATGAGCTCACTTACTAGAGATAAAATTTTGTTTTTCTTCATAGCTTTGACCGTACTATTCGGTATTGGTTCATACTTTTGGCAAAGCCCTGTATTATGGGGCTTTGCTACAGTATCAGCAATATGCTTGGTTGTTGTCATTCATGATATCATTCAAACCAAGCACACACTTCTTCGAAACTTTCCATTGATTGGTAGATTGCGTTGGGTATTTGAGCATGAACGTTCTAAGATTCAACAATACTTTATCGAACACGATACCAACGGAACCCCGTACAATCGTGAAAAACGTTCTGACGTTTATCAAAAAGCCAAAGGCGAAATCAATTCAACACCATTTGGTACACAATTAAATGTGTACGAAACTGGCTATGAATTTATGAAACATTCGATGTTTCCTAAAGACAAAAATGATGTGCAAGATTTGCGTGTAACCATAGGTTCTAAGTTTTGTCGTAAGCCTTATTCAGCTTCTATCTTCAATATCAGTGCTATGAGCTTTGGTGCGTTGTCAGATGCTGCTGTAAAAGCTTTGAATGGTGGTGCCAAGTTGGGTAACTTCTATCACAATACTGGTGAAGGTGGTTTATCACCACATCACTTGGTAAATGGTGGTGATATTTGTTTTCAAATCGGTACTGGGTATTTTGGTTGTGGTGAAACCATTGATGGCAAACGTTATTTCAACGAAGAAGCATTTATCAAAACCGTTTCAAACCCATCTGTAAAGATGATTGAAATAAAGCTATCACAAGGTGCAAAACCTGCACATGGTGGTATATTGCCAGCATCAAAAAATACCGAAGAAATTGCAGCTATTCGTGGTGTAAAACCACATACACAAGTTGATAGTCCACCTTATCACACTGCATTCCACGACTATAAATCAATGATTATTTTCATTGACAAAATCAGAGATTTAGCCAATGGTCGTCCAGTGGGTATCAAACTTTGTTTGGGTGACGAGAGTGAAATAAAAGAACTCATTGACACTATGAATAAATTGGGTTCATGGCCAGACTTCATAACCATTGATGGTGGTGAAGGTGGTACAGGAGCAGCACCACTTGTGTTTACCAACCATGTTGGTATGCCACTTATGGATGCTTTGGCTATCGTAAACAAAAAACTTATTGATGCTGATTTGAGACATGAAATCAAAATTATTGCATCTGGAAAAGCATCAAGTTCTTTCGATATTCTCAAGCTTATTGCAATGGGTGCTGATGCTGTAAATGCAGCTAGAGCATTCATGTTAAGTATGGGTTGTATTCAAGCCAGAGAATGTAACAATAATACTTGTCCTGTTGGTATCGCAACACAAAATAGAACCCTTGTTAATGGGTTGAATCCTGAAGAAAAGAAGGTTCGTGTGTATAACTACCATCACGCTGTTATCCATGAAATCAAAGAGCTTGTTGCTGCTATGGGTTACACATCTATTGGTTCTGTATCACCTTATGACTTTGCAAAGAGAGACAAGTCTGGTGTTTTGAAAAATATGTACAACGAACAAGAAAGAATTGCAATATGAAAGTTTTAAATTTACTAGGGGTAGACTTAAATGCTCCATCTGTTATAGCTACCTTTTCAAGTGCTGCTCAAGGTAAATCAACACTAATGGCTTATTTTGTCAAAGAGCTAAATGAAAACGGAAAAACCATCCTTATAATTTCGGATGAAGTGAATAGCGTTTGGTTTACCAGATTAAAAAACATTGATTGTTATGGTGGTGTTGGTATAACACATTTGCCATGGTTTAAAAATGTTGGTATTTTAGAAGAAATTAAGAAAGTAAAAAAAGCGGAACCTAATTTGAATTGTGTTATTGTTGACCGACCTTTTGAAAGCAACGATAGAGATACGATAACTGAATTATGTAGTTTCATTCGTGAAAATAACATGATGCTTTTTGTTGCTCAGAATTCTAGAAGATTAGTTGGTGAAGAAACTCCATCAACTGACTTAACCAAAATGCAGAACACTGATGTAGGGTTATCGCTTTATAGAAAACCAGTTATTAAATTAGCTTGGTACAAACGTTTGATTAACTTGTTCGCAAAACCATTCGGTAAAGCTCCGTATGTTAATCCTAACGTTACGTTGAAAGTGGTTAAGAACAGATATGACAGAGATAGGCATTCTCTAGATATTTTTCTGGATTTCAAAAAAGTAAACAATCGAACTTATGAAAGTAGCTGTAATAGGTAGTCGTTCTTTTAACGATTATGAAAAACTAAAAGACACCTTATCAAAGATTGATGTTTCATTACTTGTTAGCGGTGGTGCCAATGGCGCAGATAAATTGGGTGAACAATATGCGAATGAGAATAACATTCCTACCAAGATATTTTTGCCTGATTGGAAAAAGCATGGAAAAGCAGCTGGGTTCCTAAGGAATACCGATATCATCAATGAAGCTGAGTTGGTGGTGGCATTTTGGGACCAACAAAGCAATGGGACCCGCGACTCAATTCAAAAAGCTGAGAAACAAGGAAAAAAAGTGATGATAGTTACTTTTTAATTTTGATATATGAAAATAATAACGTACCTTTGTAAAAAATAAAGATATGCAATCTGTAACACGACATTTAAAAAGAAAGCTGAGTCTTAAATCAGTGATTAAAGACCGCTTAGCAGAAGCCATCAAAAATCGAGATTGGGCTTCAATCGAAAGTCTTCAAGACCTTATTGCTAAGGCACTTGATAAACCAAACAACCTTGTCCTTATGGGCGATGCTTACAAGTATTCACACCACAAGTTCTACGAGGACAACACTTCGCTAGTTTATTCCTATATGGAATCACGAGGTGGCCGTTTTAATGAAACCGTATTCTACGGTCTTCAAATGTTCATGAAAGAATTCATCGAAGGTGTAGCTATCACCCAAGAAGAATTGGAAGAAGCTTACGAATACCTTGGCACCAAGTACGGTGTGTTTGGTCGTGAAGATGTCTTCGACAAATCAAAATTCCAATACATTATTGACGTGCATGGTGGTCGTCTACCAGTACGTATCAACGCTGTTCCAGAAGGAACCGTTGTCGGTGTTAAAAACGTATTGGTAACCATTGAAAACACCGACCCTAACTGCTCATGGTTGACCAACTTCTTGGAAACCATCATGATGCAAATCTGGTATCCTATTACCGTTGCAACCTTGTCTCACGAGGTTAAGAAAATCGTTCAAAAGTATTTCGCTTTAACATCTGACCTTCCAGAGAATATCATGGATATGGCGATTGAATTCGTTCTTAACGATTTCGGTTTCCGTGGTGTATCTTCTGTAGAATCAGCTGGTATCGGTGGTTCTGCTCACCTTGTAAACTTCATGGGTTCTGACACAACCATTGCATCAGTTCGTGCCGTACAATACTACAATACAGACACTGTATTTGGTTTGAGCGTACCTGCAACTGAACACTCAATCATGACAATGCGTGGTGAAGCTGGTGAGGTTGAAATGATGAGACGTGTGCTTATGAAATACCCAACAGGTATCGTAGCATGTGTATCTGACTCTTATCATATCCTTCGTGCTTGTTCTAAGTACTGGGGTGAAGAACTCAAAGAACTTATCTTGAGCAGACCTGCAACACCTGGTAATCAGTTGGTTATTCGTCCTGACTCTGGTCACGTTGTAAACACATTGAAAGCGGTGTTTGAAATCTTGTTTGAAAAGTTTGGTTACACTGTAAACTCAAAAGGTTTCAAAGTGTTGCCACCACAAGTTCGTGTCATTCAAGGTGACGGTGTGAACATCGGTTCAATCGCTGAAATCTACGAAGAACTTTACAGATTGGGAATTTCAGCTGAAAACATTGTATTCGGTATGGGTGGTAAATTGCTTCAAGCTGACATCAACCGTGACACTCAAAACTTTGCAACCAAAGCATGTTTTGCAGTTGTTGATGGTGAAGAACGTGACCTTGTAAAATCACCAACTGAGATTGATGAAAACGGTGACTTGAAACCTTCATTCAAAAAATCAAAACAAGGTCGTTTGAAACTTGTATTGAATGAAGATGGTACATATCGCACCGTAACTTCACGTGACGCTGACTTCGATAACGTCAAAGATGAATTGGTACCTGTATTCGAAAATGGTAAAATTCTAGTAGAATACACTTTCGAAGAAATTAGACAAAGAGTAAATACACATTTAAAAAAACAACAATTGGAGGTAGCTTAAAATGATGGAAACATTAACAACGTTGTTCGCATCGACAACATTTATAATTGGTGCATGGATTACAATCGCAGTATTGGTAGCAATATTGCTTGAATTTGAATTGGAAGGTTGGGCAACAACTTTCGTATCTTTAGGTATCGCATTATTGATGTGGAACTATCGAGGTGATATCTGGGAATTGATTACTCAAAACCCATGGCCAACTCTAGGTTTTGTTGGTGGATATATCCTAATAGGTGTGGTATGGTCATTTATCAAATGGACCACTTATGTCAAGAGAACTCTAGGGCGTATCAAAAAAGCCAAAGATGCATTCATCGCTGAACACAAAGAAATCAATGATGATAACTTGAAATTATTTAACAATGGATTAGATAATTTAAGATTGAAAGACAATGATGGTTATACTATCAGCATTTCTAGCAAAAGTACTCTTGAAGAAACTGTTAGAAAGGTAACACCAGTTGCTGCTAAAAAGAAGACCATTATCACTGCTTGGATTTCATATTGGCCGATGTCACTTGTTGGCACATTGCTAAACAATCCATTCCGTCACTTCTTTGAGTGGTTGTATGAGAACCTTTCTGGTTACTACGACAAAATAACAAACAAATACAAACAAGACATTTTGAACTAATGGCAAAAGAAAATTTCGTACTTTTCTGGAATGGTATCTATAGCCAATGGCACCCTTCTAAATTTACCATAGATGGTAAAGAGTACAACTGCTGTGAGCAGTATATGATGGCTAAAAAAGCATTGACCTTTAAAGACATGGATGCTTGGGCTGAAATAATGGCGAGTGAATCACCAAGAGAACAAAAAGAAATTGGTCGTAGAGTTAAGAACTTCAATGCTGAGGTTTGGGCTGTTATATCACGTGAAGTGGTGTATCAAGGCAACTACGCCAAGTTCACACAAAACCCTGAGTTGAAAAAACAACTTATGGAGACTGGTGACCGAGAAATAGTAGAAGCTAGCCCGTATGATAAAATCTGGGGTATTGGTTTGGGTGAGGAAGACCCACGTGCTTTGGATAAGTCTCAATGGCAAGGGCTAAACTGGCTAGGTGAAGCAATAATGCGTGTTAGAGAAACACTTAGAAACGAAGAAAATGGTAACAGTACACAGATATGAAGAAAGTGAAGGAATGGTCAATGCAATTGACCGTCCTTCAATCTTTTTGGCTGGCCCTACTGTAAGGGGCAACCAACCACACTTAACATCATGGCGCTTTGCTGCGATTGAAGAGTTTGAAAAGCAAGGCTTCAAAGGCGATTTAATTGTCCCAGAATTCACTTCAAAGACAGAATCGGATAAAGGTAAGGAATGGGTTCCGTTATGGGAATACAATGGTCTTAAAAAGGCTGATTGCATTATGTTCTGGATTCCACGCACCCGTGAACTTATTGCCCTTACAACCAACATGGAATTTGGTTACTGGCAAGCACGTGAGCCACAGAAGATGATTTATGGTAGACCAGATGATGCTTATCGCATGGGTTACTTGGATATCATGTGGAAAGCTGTTGCTGGCGAGAATCGTCAGTATATCCCATCTATTTACAACACCTTGGAGGAAACTGTAAGCGCATCAATAGCTAAAGCCTATGACAACTACAATGCGATGATTCCTAAGCACATTAGAGATGCCATGGCGATTTGCAAAGCTGAAGAGTTGAGTGTTGGTTATGGATTCATGGGTAGTCCAACCTATTTTGAACATAAAGAAGTGATTGATAATTACTTCAAAAATAAAATAATTTATAAAGTATGATACGTTACGTAGATGGGGACCTTCTAAAATTAGCAGACGAAGGCAATTTTGATGTTATAGCTCATGGCTGTAACTGTTTCTGTGTGATGGGTTCTGGTATAGCCCCACAAATAAAAGCCAAGTATCCAGAGGCTTATGATGCTGATTGCGCAACAACTGCTGGTGACATCAACAAATTGGGTACTATAACATATACGTTGAACACAACTCCTACTGTTGTGAATATCTATTCACAATATGATACCAAAGGTCGTAGAGAAGGCAAAATGGATTTGGATTACAATGCCTTGCGTTCTGGTATCAAAGCACTAAAAGAGAAGTTTTCTGGCAAACGTTTTGGGTTACCATTGATTGGTGCTGGTTTGGCTGGTGGTGATTGGACCATCATTGAAAAAATTATCGAAGAAGAAATGAGAGGTGAATATGTGACTATCGTAAGATATGTTCCATAAAACTTTTACTTTTGAAAAATTATTCGTACCTTTGTGAGTATGAAAGTAATATTTCTTGATATTGATGGAGTAATAGCGACCACTTCTTGTTACGGAGTTGCTAGGAAGAACAAATGGAATTCCTACAAGTTTGACGAGAAGTGTGTTGCTATTTTAAATTTTATCCTACAAGAAACTGGTGCTGAGATAATCCTTTCATCTGATTGGAGAAAGCAATACACATTGCAAGAAATGCGTGAGATATTCGCTCATAACTTTGTAATGAAAGGCCCAATAGGTTTCACACCTTCTGATAATCTTTACGGTGTTGATTTGGAAGGTGGTAGAACACAAGAGATAAAGATGTGGTTAAAACACAATGCTTGGAAGAATGATATAAAGTGGGTGGCCATTGATGATTTGGATATGAGTGAAGGATTGGGTGAAAACTTTGTGTTGTGCAAAAACGAGCATGAAGGCATCAAAAGAAAGGGTGTCAAAGAAAAAATAATTGAGATTTTAAACGCTTGATATGGCAGGTAATACAGTTTTAATTGGAGTAGCCAACGAAGGTGAAATGAGTATTGACGTTGATATAATAAAAAAATGGGAAGTTAGTAAAATAACTTATTTTTCAGATATGGTTTATTTCAAAAGTGGTGGTAACTACTACTCAATGAAAAGAAACGATTTTAAACAAATTTTTAACAAATAACAATGGGTATAAAGCACTCAATATTGGTCAATCATTTTGACTACAAAGAAAAACGAGGATGGGACAAAACATATTGGTTTTTTGACATACATGGAACCATATTGAAACCCAATTACCAAGCTGGTAACATACCAAAAGAGTTTTACCCACATGCAAAAGAAGCGATGCAGCTAATAAGCAAATTGCCTGATGTTTGTATGGTTTTGTACACATGTTCACATCCACACGAGATTGAACAATATCTGGAATTTTTTAAAGAGAATAACATTCATTTTCAATACGTAAATGAAAACCCAGAAGTTGTAACTGATTTGAATGGGTATGGATGTTACGATAAAAAACCTTACATAAACGTTCTGTTCGAAGACAAAGCTGGTTTCAATCCAGAAACAGAATGGTTGGAGGTTTTAGAGTTATTGACTAGTAAATATGGGACGAATTCCTGGACTTAAAATTTTTAATGATGAAAGAAAATCTTTGATGAAAATCAAGACAATTGAAGATAATGTTATTTTATTCACCAAAGATGAAGCTAGAGAGGCGTTGATTGAGTACATTGATGAAGAATTAGATTTAATTTCACATGGTGTTACACAAAGAAGAGTTCACGACATAATTGAAGATGTAGATAGACGTTTAAGGTCATTTGAGATGAAGTTGGAAAATCATATTTCGGATAAAATAAACGCGATAACCGAAAGGATAATTTCTAATGCAACATCTAGAATTGTCGAGGAAAGGGTTAATGAAAGACTCAATGAAAAATTACAAAAAATAAAAGAACAATTATGAAAAAGATTTTTTTACTTGGTATCATAGCATTTATGCTTATGACGTTTTTAACAGGCTGTGCCGATGCCTCTCATGTTGAACCTTGTTTACACCCAGCCGAACACACATACGGTTTTTGGGGTGGTGTTTGGCATGGAATGATTATGTGGCCTTCATTCATTGGTAGCTTGTTTGACAGTGATATAGCTGTATACGCAGTAAATAACAACGGTGCATGGTATAATTTTGGATTTGTTGGTGGGTTATCACTTATCCTTAAAGTTATAGGTGCAATTATTAGCGATAAAAAATCATGAAAAAAAGAATAGCAGTATTTACAGGTGCTGGTGTATCAGCAGAAAGCGGTATATCAACCTTCAGAGATATCAAAGACGGTCTTTGGTACAATTATAAAGTTGATGACGTGGCAACCCCAGAAGGTTGGAGAAAAGACCGTGCAAAGGTTTTGGAATTCCACAACATGCTACGTAGCAAACTACCAACTGTAGAACCCAACGATGCTCATAGAGCATTAGCGGCACTAGAGGAAGAATATGACGTAACCATCATCACACAAAACGTAGACAATCTACATGAGCGTGGTGGTTCAACGAACATCATCCATTTGCATGGTGAATTAACCAAAGCCAGAGGTTGCATGTATGACCATAAATCAAGTGAGTTTGATGAAGTTCATGACATTGGTTACAAAGAAATAAACATAGGTGATAAATGCCCTATAACTGGTTCACAATTACGACCGCACATTGTATGGTTCGGTGAATATCCATTTGGTGTTCATGAAGCATATGATGCTGTAAGAAACGCTGATATTCTTTTGGTTATTGGTACCAGTCTTCAGATTGGTTACACAACCCATATGTTGAGTGAGGTTAATGGTAGCTGTAAAATTTATTACATCGACCCAAGTCCTATGAATTATTTAACAAATTATGGGTTGAAAGTAGAGTATATTCGCAAGAAAGCAACTGAAGGTGTTGTCGAAATAGTGAATAATTTATTAACTCAAGCTACGGGAGGACCAGAAACAAATGTATAAGCCACTACCAGAATACGTTACCATTAAACCATCTGGGATTGATGGTTTAGGTTTATTTGCAACTGAAGATATTGATGCCAAGCACGATATTGGAATTACTCACATCAAAGACCCTAGGTTTGAACATGGTTATAGTAGAACACCACTAGGTGGTTTCTTTAATCATTCTGAAACACCTAATTGTGAGGTTGTTTACGATGATTTGTTCATTCGTTTGAAAACATTACGAAACATAAAAGCTGGAGAAGAATTGACAGCTAAATACACATTTTATAATCCAACAAAATGAGTGCATTGATATTTGAATTAAAAGAAGAACACGTAAAGTTATTGAAAAACTTACGTTGGAGCGTTAACAAAGACAACATCATAAGTGGTGTTGCAGACGAAGGTGATGAAATTGCACCACCATTCGGTGAAGTAAATCTATATGAGGCTATTGACATTATCCTAAATGGAAAGCCTTCTAATATTGATTTTATGACCCATGAAGACTTTCCAGAGTACAGCGAAGAACAAATAGCTGAATGGGATAAATTATATTCAGAATTACCAACAGCTTTGGATATAATTTTGTACAACGGACATTTTGAATTGGGTACGTACAAAAGTAGATATTATTTACGTGATTGGAAAAAAATAAAATAAATGAAAGTAGGTATTTACGCTGGGTCATTTAACCCATTTCATAGAGGACATTATAACATTCTTGAAAAAGCTGAAAAGATTTTTGATAGAGTTTTTATTGCCAGAGGTATTAATCCTGAAAAAAATAATGAAATTGTTCCAATGCCATTAACATTGAAGGATAGAGATGTGTTGTATTACAATGGCTTGTTGACAGACTTCATAAAGAATTTACCTTATGAAAACGTAACACTTATACGTGGTTTACGAAATTCTGTTGACCTTCAGTATGAACTGAATCAATATCGTTACTTCCAAGACTTAATGCCTGAAATTCAAGTAGTAAGTATTTTTTGCGATAAAGAATTTGAACACATATCAAGCTCTGGTATCAGAGCTTTGTCAATCTTCGGTCAAGAAAATATTGAAAAATATTTGCTCCCTTAGAAAATTCGTTGTACCTTTGTCTCAATAAATAAACGAAATGGAATCACTTATATTTGCATTAGATGGTCGAAGCGAATTGCTTAACGACATTTTGGTTGAAGCCAATAAATGGGACATGGAACTAAACACTGAATCTGGTTCATTGAGAAATCAAAAATTCTCAGATGGTGAACTTTGTGTTGACTTCACTGATTCTGTTCGTGGAAAGAGAGTTTATCTCTTGACCAGTCCTAACGTAAGTGACGAAATCATAAAACTTACTTTGGCAATTGATGCCGCTAAACGTGCTGGTGCCAAAGAAATCATTCCTATATTACCTTATTTTCCTTACGCACGTCAAGACAAAAAGGACCAATCTCGCGGTCCAATAGGTGCCAAGGTAATGGCTGAGATAATCGAACATTGTGGTGCCACATCAATAATCACATTCGATTTACATGCTGACCAAATCCAAGGGTTTTTCAATATACCCGTAACACACATCGAAGGTAAAAACGTATTCGATTCTTACATTGCTAGCATAGCAAATGAAAACACCATTTTGTGTGGTCCAGATGCAGGTTCTGGTAAGCGTGTAAAACGCATGAAAGACCAACTCGCCAAGCATCACGACATTCATTTGAACTACGTGATGTTAGACAAGACACGCAAGCAAGCCAATGTCATTGATGAAATGGTTATTATCGGTGATGTAAAAGGCAAAGACGTTATTATCTTAGATGACATGGTAGATACTGCTGGTACTCTTTGCAAAGCAGCTGAAGTATTGATTGAAGCTGGTGCCAAGAGTGTGAGAGCAGTTATCAGTCATGGTGTGTTGTCTGGAAACGCATTTGTAAATATTGGTGGTTCAAAGCTAACTGAATTGGTTGTAAGCGACTCACTTCCAAAGAAAGATTCTTATGAATTATGTGCTAAAAACTATGTTGAAGAAGATTGTTTCAAGATAAACAAAGCATTCGAATTAGTTAAGTATGAGAGCATCGCAAAACAAATTGGTTTTGTTATGGCGGCACTAAACAACAACATGAGTTACGAAATGATGAAATCAACCAAATGGATAAAGGTTACCGAATAATAAAAAACGCATTTAGCACTGAGCTATTAGACAAGGTTAATAGAGACTTTGAAAACGTGGCTTTGTGTTTCAGTGACACTGATGTTTTCAGAACCCAAAATGGTGATGTAAAACAAATTCAGAACTGTCAAGTTTTGGATGTTTTTAAAGAGATTGCTGACCACATTAAAAACATTTGTCCATTTGATGTTGAGGTCATGAACATGCAATACTTCATAAAGCACCCAAACTATAAGATAACAGCACCACACCAAGATGGTGCGTATTTTGATGATATTGATAGTGACATATACACCTTTTGGATTCCACTTCATCCAGTAAACGTTGAAACATCTACGATGTTTTACTATGATTGGGATGGGACAAGAGAAATACTCCCACATGAAAATGTAGGTACCAATGTCAGGAGTAGAACAGGCAAAGTCGGTTATTCACAATACACATCAATTTATCCATTGGATGAATTTAAACCAGTCATTTTAGACTACGGTGATTGTGTAGTTCATAATCAATTTTCAACCCATTATTCAAACGAAAATTCTACGGATAAACCTAGAATAGCAATAACTTGTATACTTAAAATAAACAATAACAAATGAGCCATTTCGCAGTACTCTAAAATAATTTTTATTAAATGAGTCATTTTGCTGTATTAGTCTATATTTATATTAAAACGTATAGATATGGAATATAGACTTTTTAAAAACGAACCAGCGATTTATTTAATAAAGTGTTTAGTTAACAACAAAATTTATATTGGTTCTTCAGTAAATTTACGAAATAGAATTAATAGACATTACAACGATTTAATTAATAATAAGCATTCATCGAAACATTTACAAAATGCTTTTAATTTACACGGTGATGAAAATTTCATTGTTGAAGTTTTAGAATTTTGTGATAGAGAGGAATTATTATTAAAAGAACAACATTTTTTAGATTTGTATAAACCTTGGGATAGAAAAATTGGGTATAACACATGTGATGTTGCTGGCTCACCTAGTAAAAGAGTTTTATCAGATGAACATAAAAACAAAATAAGTGAAGGGTTAAAAGGTAGGAAAGTTTCTGAAGAAACTAAAAAAAAGATTGGTGATGCGAATAGAGGTAAAACCCAACCAAAAGATGCTGTTGAAAAATCTAGATTGTATAATTTAGGTAAAAAACATAGTGAAGAAAGTATTGAAAAAAGAGCAAAAAAATATTCTTTTATTGATTCTAAAGGTAATATCCATATAGGTACGAATTTAAAAAGATTCGCTGAAAAACATGGGTTACATAGATTTAACTTGAATGAAGTTTTAATTGGGGTTAGAAAATCACACAAAGGTTTTAAAAAATATTATGGGGATTCCGAAAACCAAATAGAGTAGGAAAAAAAAAAACAAATTTTATATTTTATGTCACATTACAGTGTACTAGTCATCGGTGATGACATTGAAGGACAACTAGCCAAGTTCGATGAAAATTTGGTTACACCAAGGTATGTTCAATATACCAAAGAGCAACTTATAGCAAAAGGTCGCCAAGACATCAAAAATTATGAAAAAGGTCTTTATGCTCAATATCTAGCAGACCCAGAAAAATATGCTTCTGGATGTAAAAATGAAGGGCATATGAACTACATTAGAGATGAGTTTCCTAAGAAACTAAACTGGACTGATGAAGAAGTTTATCAAGAACAAATTGAATGGTATGAACCTGAAAATATTGGTAAAGACGGTGAAGTATATTCCGAATACAACCCAAATTCAAAATGGGATTGGTATCAGGTTGGTGGACGTTATGCTGGTCGTTTGATTTTGAAAGAAGGTGTTGAAAAAGAATCAAACCCTAATTTTTCTTGGGGTTGGGATGCCAATACACGTGAAGAAGTTTTGAGTGAGCCTCGTGTGGATTCAGCTAGAGTAGGTGATTTGGATTGGTCCAAGATGCATCGCACACAAGAAAGTTATGCTGAGGCAATTCGTTTTTGGGAGATGAAAGTTGAAGGTGCTGAACCAGTTACTGACAAAGAAAAAGAACAGTTGAAATGGGATTGGTACCGCGATGGTTATTACCAAGAAAGATATGGTGATAAAGAAACCTATGCCAAGTGTATATCATCATTCACAGCATGGGCTGTTGTAAAAGACGGTGAATGGTTTGAGAAGGGTAAGATGGGCATGTTTGCCGCTTCAGATGAAACTCACGATGAAGCTGTTGATTGGGAAATGAATTTTTATGACCGTTTCATAAAAGATTTGTCACCAGACACTGTTATCACATTTGTCGATTGTCATATTTAATCGACAAAAATTTGCTTGCTTAGAAATTTTGTCTTACCTTTGTCTCAATAAAGTAAGAATATGAATAAGATAAATTATAAAATGTGGGATAAGCTAAATGAATTTAGCTTGGATGTCCCAGAAGTTTCCTTCTCATTCTCAGACCGTTTGGCTCGTGAAAATGGTTGGAGCAAAGAATATGCAAATCGAGTGATAACCGAATACAAAAAGTTTGTATTCTTATCAGTTGTGAGTGGTAAATCACTTACACCTTCTGACGAAGTAGACCAAGCATGGCATATGCACATGATATACAGTCGCTCTTACTGGATTGAAATGTGTGGTGAAATTTTAGAAGGTTACATGTTACATCACGGACCAACCAAGGGTGGTAAAGTAGAAGCTGAACGTTTCAACAATCAATACCAATACACATTGGATTTGTATGCTGAAATATTCAATGAAAAAGCACCATCAGATATTTGGCCAAGTGTTGAAAAACGTTTTTCACCAATGGACTTCAAACGAATTGATGTTACGAAGAACATTGTTCTAAGTAAGAAAAAAGTGAAGGAATACATGATTTCATATGCGCTACCAATAGTAGGTGCCTTGTTGTTATCATTGTTCACTTTCAGCACAGAAGTTAAACCAAAAGAAGATGATAATAACATTTGGTGGTGGGTGTTAGGTATCGGTGTGACAATCTTTATAATCAGAGGTATATACCGATATGTAAACAGAAAAGAACGCAGGTCATACAGCTCATCCAGTTCGTCAACCTACGATAGTGGTTGTGGTATTATTGGTTCGTTTTTCGGATGCGGAAGCAATGATAGCGGTTGTGGGTCCAGCGGCTGTAGCTCCAGTGGATGCGGTTCTAGCTGTGGTGGTGGCTGTGGTGGATGTGGTAGTTAATTTAAAACAACAAAACAATGGGAAAAAATACTTCTTTAGGTGATAGAATGAAGCAATACGAAAGCTGTTATGATTTTCGTATTCCACCAAGGACATATACCATCATAAGGCTTGATGGTAAGGGATTCAGCAAGTTCACCAAAATGTTTGAAAAACCGTTTGATGATATTTTATCAAACGTAATGGATATTGCAACAGTTGAACTTTGCAAGTATCTAAACCCTAAGTTTGCGTACACGCAATCTGACGAGATAAGTCTTGTGTTTACAGATATTGAAAACATAGAGAGCGAACTTATTTTTGATGGCAAGGTACAGAAGCTTTGCAGTATCTCAGCTTCAAAGGTGACCGCAGCTTTCAACAAATCAATGCTACAATTTTTGGCTAGTTACAGATATGATAACAGTAAAATTGTGGAAAAGATTATCACTGGTGATTTTCCAGAGATTGATGCGGTGTTTGACTCTCGCGTGTTTATCATACCTGACTTTCGCGAAGTATCAAACTACTTTATATGGAGACAACAAGACTGTACTAGAAACAGCGTAAGCATGGCTGCTAGTGCTAACTTTAGTCACAAGGTACTTGAGGGTAAATCCAGCGAGGAAAAACAGGAAATGCTTTTCCAAGAGAAGGGTATTAACTGGAATGATTACAAAATCAAATATAAACGTGGTGTTGTAATCAAAAAGGAAAACATTTTCTTGAATGGACCTAATGGTGAACCTGTTCAACGTAGCAAGTGGGTGCCAGATTATCAAACACCCATCTTCACGCAAGATAAAGAATATCTTTACAATTTAATCCCGATTATTCAATAATAATCGGGATTTTTTCTTGCATTTTACAAATACTGTTAGTATATTTGTAGAAATAACATTGAAGTAAAAAAGTGTTTGATGAATTTTAATCAACTTACGGATGAACAAATAGACCGTATCAAAAAAGTTTACAAAGAAAAGACCAAAGAGTCTTGGGAAAAAAGAGCCTTTATGTTAGCACAAGAAATTGGTGTTAGCGAAAGAACCATAAGAAAATGGGCTTCAGAAAGATTAGGCTTGAAAGAAAAAAATGATGTTGAACCAGAACAATACGCAAAAGCAAAAAAGCGTAAGTTTGATAAAACAAAGTCTAGGTTTATTATCACATGGGGTCAGAATAACACCCCAATCCATAAAGGTTTCTACGAAAACATTGAAGCCTATGCGAAAGAAATTGATGCTGATATTCATATCATTCTAGGTCGTTACAAAAATCCTACTTCTGTATTTGATGATGCTGAAGAAGAGTTCTGGGCAGAAGAAATCATGAAGTATGCTGATGCCAATAGACACGACATTCACAAGTATGTTTCTATCATGTCTGATGTGAAGGTACAACCTACAGCTGTAAACCCTATGAGTGGTATGCAAGGTATGTCTGGTGTCAACTCATGTGTATTTGGTTCACCCAAGGTGCAAATGGAAATGATACCAGTACTTGAAGGAAACAAACCTAAAATGATGTTGACTACTGGTGCTGTTACCATGAAAAATTACACAGATTCAAAAGCTGGTAAAAAAGGTGAATTTCATCATGTTTATGGTTTTGCTATTGTTGAAATAAAAGACAAAGATACATTCTTTGTTAGACAAGTAACAGCTGATGACAAAACTGGTGCTTTCTCAGATTTGTATTACAGGGTTGAGAATGGTTCTGTAAGCAAAATAAAAAATATTGAAGCTATCATATTGGGTGATGCACACTTTGGTCACCATGACCAAACAGTGATTGATAAAACACTTAAATTCATGGACAAGGTTAAACCTAACCACGTTGTGCTTCATGATGTCTTTGATGGTGATTCTATCTCACACCACCAAATGAAAGACCCATTTATTCAGTACGGTAAAGAAATAAACGGTACCAATGATTTAAAGAAAGAATTGGACCTTATGATGTCTTGTTTGAAACCGTTTGAAAAACATAAGAATGTTGTAATTGTGCGAAGCAATCACGATGATTTTTTGGATAGATGGTTAAAGAACGAAGATTGGAAGAAACAACCAACCTTCAAGAACTCTAGGTTGTACATGCAATTATCTGATATCCTGTTAGAGCAATATGCGGATGACCCAATGAAAATCAAAGGTGTTATTCCAGCATTGATTAATCAGAAGTATCCTAAATTCATCACATTGGGTCGAAATGCGTCATATAAGGTAAAAGGTGGATGGGAATTAGGTCAGCACGGAGATGTTGGTTCTAATGGCTCCAGAGGGTCTTTGTTGCAATTCAGACAACTCAATACAAAAATTGTTGTGGGTCATTACCATTCGCCTGGTAGAAAGGATGGAGCAATAGCTGTTGGTACCTCTACAAAGCTTAGAGTAGGATATAACAACGGTGCATCAACTTGGTTGCAGTCACATGTGATTATACATGAGGATGGGCGTGCTCAACACATAAACTTCATCAACGGAGAATTTACAACTTTTGAACTATGAAAAATTTAACTTTTAATGCTGGTGGTCCGAATTTAATTGATGGGTTATATTTAATACCTACACTAAAATTTTGGAGAAATGACTTACGTGAAATTAATTTGGGTGTTACTCATGGGTTGAGTTTATTTTTATTCAAATGGGAGTTAGGTGTTTGGGTAAATTATCGTAAGAAAAAATTGCTTATTTAAAAAACTTGTAGTACCTTTGTAACATGGGAAAAGAAATCGAACGTAAATTTTTATTGGCTGAAGGTGCTAGTATACCGATTCCAAGAGTGCATCAAAAATTAACCATAAAACAAGGTTACTTGCATGCTGAAAAGGGGAAACAAGTCAGAATAAGAATCTATGATGACTCTAAAGCCTACATTGGTGTGAAATTTACAGAATCTCAGATAAGAGATGAATTCGAATATCCGATTCCATTGGAAGATGGTAAACTAATGTATGGAAAAACAGAACAGAAACTTGAAAAGAGACGTTTAAGTTTTTCACGAGGAAAAGAGCATTACGATGTCGATACGTTTCCGAATGGTTTAACCTTTGTTGAAGTGGAATTCAAATCAATGAAAGCCATGGAAAATTGGGAAAAACCAAGTTGGTTAGGTGAAGAAATAACAGGAGTTGGCAAGTACTCTAACATAAATCTTGCTAAAAAAGATTTGAAATTTTAATGAGAGAAGGTATAACTATCAATCTGGATTTTGATGGCACGTGTGTAAAACATGCTTTTCCACAAATAGGTGAAGACATAGGTGCCGCACCAATTCTTAAAAGATTGGTTGCAGCTGGACATAAACTTATTTTGTTTACTATGCGTAGTAATGATACGTTTGAAACCGAAGACGGTATAAAAACCAATACTTATCTATCTGATGCGATAGATTGGTTCAAACAAAATGAAATACCGTTGTACGGTATTCAAAAGAATCCTACGCAACACATATGGACATCTTCACCCAAAAGCTATGCTCAAATGATGATTGATGATTCAGCTTTGGGTTGTCCTTTAAAGTATGATTATATTGAAGTACCTACTATCAGTATCATTGAGAAGGCAATGTTTGGTGAAACAAAAAAAATCCCAGACGGTAGACCATATGTTGATTGGGTAAAAGTAGAATATATGTTGATAGAACGAGGTTTAATTGTAGGAGAAGAACAAAGAGGTAATTAAGATGAAAAAAGAAATAACGTTTGAAGAATTCTTGGAGATTGAATCCAAGTTGGAAATAAAAATCGGTCTAATAACCGAAGCTGAAACCGTGCCAAAAAGCTACGGTCTTAAACTTACTGTTGACTTTGGTGGTGAGGATGTAAGAACAGTGTTTACCAACATAGGTAAAACACATCTTCCAGAGCAATTGATTGGACTTACAATGCCATTCATTACCAACCTTGCACCTAGCGTAATCAAGGGTGTAAACAGCCAAGCTATGATTATGGCAGGTACTGGCACTGAAGGTCAAGTACAAGTTGGTTTGGACTTTATAGGAATCGGTACAAAACTTTTATAATTTATGGCACGAACAATAGCTGCTGGTATGTTTTTGGTTAACAGAGATGGTAAACTTCTGGTTTGTCATCCAACCAACCATGCCCCTACTTTTTGGAGTATACCCAAAGGTAAGGTTGAGAATGAGGAATATTATTTGGACGCTGCAATCCGAGAAACATTTGAAGAAACAAATATTGATTTGGTTTTTGCTAAAAATCATATAAAGTTAGAGCCTAAAGTGTATTCACACAAGAAGAAAGTGTTGAATCCTTTTGTTATTTTTGAAAGAGATAACATGCATCTTAATTGGGACATGTTTGATATCAAATGCAATTCAAATGTTCCTGAAGACCGTGGTGGTTTTCCAGAGATGGACGATTTCAAATGGGTTACATTGGATGAAGCAGCAACCATGTTACATGAAACACAAGTAGCTTGTTTACCAGAGATAAAACGTTTATTGAATGAACGAAATTGATTTACATGGTTTAAAGCATGAAGATGTATCCAGAACACTTGATGGATTCTTGTGGCAGAATATGCAAAAGAAAATCAAGGAAGTTAGGATAATAACTGGAAACAGTGATGAAATGAAACGCATAGTCAGAGAAACAATCTCTGATTATGGTTTCACTTCAGAAGAGGAATATTTCAATGCTGGTGCTTTGATAATTAAAATGGGATGAACAACAAAATTAAACTTATAGATGTTGATGCCAGTGTATTTTTTTCAAATACGCTTGGAAGATATACCATTTCTTATAATGGTAGTGGCGGTGCAATAATCTCTGATGACAACTTATCAAAATGTAAGAAAATGTTTGAAGAGGCTATGGAATTAGCGATTGTTTACAAATCAATAGAGGATTTTCAAAAAGGTAAATCTTTGACCAAGATAAATTCGTTTAATTACTCAACAATTAAACATGTCAACTAAACCATGGTATGTTTACATATTACAATGTGCTGATGGTACATTGTATACTGGAATCACAACAGATGTCAATAGACGTTTGAATGAACACAATTCTGGGAAGGGTGCCAAATATACAAGAACCAGACTCCCTGTTATGATTGTGGCTGTTAGTGAAGCTGGTTCCAGAAGTGAAGCTAGCAAAGAAGAGTACAGAATAAAACAACTAACAAGAGAACAAAAATTAAAGTTGATTAAATAGGAGATATTTATTGAAAAATGTCTACCATGAAAACAACTAAAAAAATAGACTTAGGAGAATACATTGTTGTAATTGAATACAATGATGCCGATAGCTCACTTAATGTAACAGTTTTGGATGAATTGGAAGGGGTTATCGAAGCAATAAAAGTCACCAACGATGAAGATGATGAAATAGAAGGTGATGATGGTACATACAAGTTAAACTAATGGGTAAAGCAATTGAAATACAATCACCTAACGAGTTCAAGAAAAAATCTGGATACAAATCAGTTTTTCTTGCTGGTTCGATTGAAATGGGTGAAGCTGAAGATTGGCAAAAAGAAATAATTGATTCGTTGGAAGATGAAAACATTATGTTTTTGAACCCAAGACGAGATGATTGGGATTCCACATGGAAACAAGAAAAAACTGATAAGAATTTTAAAGAACAAGTTACATGGGAACTTACAGCTTTAGAGTTTGCTGACTATATTGCCTTGTATATTGACCCAAACACACAAGCAAGAATAACTCTTTTGGAATTAGGGTTACATGCTAGAAATGGTAAATTGATAGTCTGTTGCCCAAAGGGTTTTGATAGAAAAGGAAATATTGATATCACCTGTGATTTATATGGGGTCCAACAAGTTGACACACTAGAAGAACTTATTGAAGCGATAAAGAAAAAAGTTAATTAATGAACAAACAAAAAAAGCAACACTTGCTCAACAGAGAAATTAGAGCAAATGAGGTTAGAGTTGATGGACAAGTAATGCGTCTATCTGAAGCTTTGCAAGAAGCTGAATCACAAAACTTAGACTTGGTGCTTATAGCGCCAAATGCAACACCACCAGTTTGTCGTATCATAAACTATGAAAAGTTTATGTATGAGCAAAGTAAAAAGGATAAACAAAAACCTAAGACTCTTGAAATGAAAGAGATTAAGGTTGGTCCAAACACTGGTGAAAACGATTTGGCTTACCGTATAAAACATATCACAGAGTTTCTTCAGAAAGGACACAAGGTAAAGATTACCATGCAATTCAGAGGTCGAGAAATGGCCTACGTTGACAACGGCAAAGAGCTTTTGTTAAGGATGATTGTAGCTGTTGAAGACTATGGACTAGCTGAGTCAATGCCTAAATTGGAAGGCAAACGTATGTTTGCTACGATACGTCCAAAAAGCAATAAATAAGCTTTACTAAATCAAAATTAATAAGTATGGTTGTACATGAGAAATCGTGTACAATCATACTTATCTGACTTATATTACATATCAACCAACAATGGAAATGATAGTGTTTATGCTCTATCAGACACCAGAAAATTCAAATCACCAGTCTACGGTGATAAATTTTTAGCAGAACTAGTTGATATCTTTGCATATGACGAGGACACCATCAAAGCCATCGTCTATGAATGGGCTGTTAAACAAAAATCAGATGTTGATTTAACCTACTTTTGGACAACAAAAAAGCTGCTACTTGAAGGTGTTTTTCCAATAGTCCAAGCTGTAGCTGCCAGAACCTTAGCACAAGATTTGGTCTCGGTTCAACCAATGTCAGGTCCTAGGGGTGAATTATTTCATATAGATTATCAATACTCAAACACTGGTCATACTCAAACACACTACGAAATTGCTGATAATGATGCTGATATAAGATTTAACAATCTAATTCAGCAGTTAATAGAGAATCAAAATAATTATAATTTAGGGATTGACCCTATAAATTTGGAAGATTAGAAAAAAAGTAGTACCTTTGCAAATGAAGAAAAAAACCAGACGTGGTAAACTTAAAAATCAGCTAGAACAAAAGATTGGTGGAACATGTATAGGTGAGCCAGAACTTGAAAAGATTTTGCTGATTGTTGATGAATACGAGAAAGACAATTTGGCAACCATAGAAAAGCTAAAACGAACCAAGACATTGGACGTTAACCGAATAAATGGTGCCTTGAAACAAACAATAAACGCCCATGGACCTATCACCAAGGTTTTGATAGGTTCAGCCACCAAAAGGATATATGGGTCGTTATTAAACGATAACAACAACAAACCATCACTGTTTGAAAAAATGGTAAAATGGTTTAAAAATTTGATAAAATGGAAAAAGTAACAAGACTTGCAGTATTTGACTTTGACGGAACGCTTGTTGACACTCCACTTCCAGACACTGGACGTGGCGAGTACGAGCAAAAAACAGGTAAACCATGGCCACATCACGGATGGTGGGGCCGAGAAGACTCTTTGGACCACACTATCTTTGATATCCCAGTGATTCCAAGTGTAATCGCTGACTACGAAAAGCAAAAAGAGGACCCAAACACAGCGGTTATCATGTTGACTGGTCGTATGCAGAAGCTTGCTGACAAGGTAATCAATATCTTGGATAAACACGAGTTGGAATTTGATGGTCACTACTTCAACAGAGGCGGTAGCACTGATGAAGCTAAGATTAAAACCATGGAAAAGATTCTTGATGAATATCCAAACATTCAAGAGATTGAAATGTGGGATGACAGACTTGAACATATCCCAACTTTTGAAAAATGGGGTCGAGAACAAGTTGAGTCTGGACGACTAAAAGATTTTAGCATAAACGTTGTGCCAAGTGGCCGACACTAATAAAAAGCCCACACGTGTGGGCTTTTTTGTTGCATAATCAAATAATTATTAGTATATTTGTAATATTATGAAAGGAAACAAGGTAGTAGAAATCGCAAAAAAAGAGGTTGGTTATTCAGAATCTCCAGCCAATAGCAATAAAACCAAATACGGAAAATGGTTTGGTTTGGACGGTGTAGCATGGTGTGCTATATTCGTGAGTTGGTGTTATAACAAGGCAGGTGCAACACTAGATGCAATCACCAATAAAAATGGTTTTGCTGGTTGCCAAGCTGCTGCAACCTATTACATCAAAAAGAAATCAGTAACGCTCAAACCACAAGCTGGTGATTTGGTGTTTTTCGATTGGAATGGTGACAAAAGATATGACCACGTTGGTATCTTTGTTGAATGGGTTTCCAAGACAGAATTCAACAGTGTTGAAGGTAACACTTCAACAACCAACCAATCTAATGGTGGTAGTGTGATGTTGAGAAAAAGAAGAAACAGAAATGTACTATTTGTACGACCAAAAGTTTTAGATTAAGATGATGAAAATAGAGGACTATAAAGGTTATGATGGATTATTCAGATTTATGATTAATCAAGGTTGGTATGGTGGTAAATTGCATTTGAAAGTGGATACAGAATGTGCTTTTGAAGGTTTTTCTGGACGTGCTTCTGAAACATGGGAAAACAGAACGACTATTGAAATAATAGCACCAACAGATTGTCAAATTCCATCTGTAAAAGTTGTCGGGAAAACTTATGAAACACCAAATGATGTTGCGGATAGGGTTTTACAATTGATTAAAGAAAAAATAAATGGGAATTAAAGATTTTATTAACGATATAAAATTAGACAGTTTAGATAAGTCTAAATTGTTTAAGATGATTGAAAACGTAAATTACGTTGATGCTCAGTTACCGTACATGGTTAATGGTTTGACTGTTTGGGATAAAATATTATTTGACTCTAAACAGATGCATTGGTTATCAGAAGAAAAAAAATTATTTGTTATCTTGCATGAATTGTGTCACCATTTAAGATTACAAAAAATACTCAAACGAGATTATTTCAAAATTTTTGCAACAGATGATTTTGAATTATTGGCTGACACAATAATAACAGAAGAAATAATTGCTGATAGGTATGCGTGTTTTACTTTTTATTTATTAACTGGCAACACCTTTGATAAACGTTTTACACAAAATCTAGAGCTATCAGAAAACAAATCTAGATACAAAAAAATGATAGATGAATACATGTTCAATAAATTTAATTCTGAAGAAGAATATTTTGAATATGTTGATTCAATACACACAGAAAGATGATAAAGATTAAAGATATTTTAGAAGGAAGACTAAGCATGAACGCAAGTGGTTCAGCTTACCTGGTAAACAATGATTTACCGAAAGACATTTACATAAACAAAACCAATACCAACAAAGCACTTCATTTGGACACAGTGAAGATTGAAGTTATCGAAGGTGAAGGTAGAGCGATAGAGGGAAAGGTAATCGAAATAGTTGAACGTTTTAGAACAGAATTTGTAGGAACCATTCAAGTATCTCCAAGATATGCATTCTTTGTTCCTGACAGCAATAAATTACCCATAGACTTCTTCATTCCATTAAGCAAGATAATGGGTGCCAAGGATGGTCAAAAGGTTGTTGCTAGATTGGGTGAATGGAAAGATGGTGCCAAGAACCCTAACGGTGAAATTATAAGAATCATCGGTGATGCTGGTGAACATGAAACAGAAATCCACGCAATCTTAGAAGAATACGGTTTACCGTATGACTTTGATGGTGATGTAATAGCTGAAGCTGAAGCTATCCCAGAAATCATTCCACAATCAGAAATAGACAAGCGTAGAGACATGCGTAATGTTCTTACATTTACGATTGACCCAGCGGATGCAAAAGACTTTGACGATGCTTTGAGTGTTGATTGGGTTGATGGTGTGTTGGAAGTTGGTATTCATATTGCTGACGTAAGCCATTATTTGCGTCCAGAAACTGAATTGGATAAAGAAGCTTATGCAAGGGGTACGAGTGTGTACCTTGTGGATAGATGTGTCCCTATGCTTCCAGAGAGGCTTTCTAATGGATTATGTTCTCTTAGACCACATGAAGATAAGCTATGCTTCTCTGCGGTGTTTAAATTGGACCAAAACGGCCATGTGATAGATGAATGGTTTGGACGTACCGTGATTAATTCATGGCATCGTTTCACATACGAAGAAGCTCAAACTGTTATTGAAAAAGGTCGTAGTGCTGCGATGGGTGATGATGTGTTCAGCAAAGATGTTGAGCCTAAAATGAGAATGTGGTTGATTGATTCAATACTTGAACTTGACGAGATAGCCAAGAAGATGCGTAAGATTCGTTTATCAAAGGGTTCTATATCGTTTGATAAGAACGAAGTACGTTTCAATCTGGATGAAAACAACAAACCAACTGGTATAAGATTCAAAGCAAGCAAAGACTCAAACAAATTGATTGAGGAATACATGCTATTGGCCAACAGACACGTTGCTCAATTTATAAACTCCAAGGGTTATCCTATGGTGAATAGAGCGCATGATAAGCCTAACGAAGATAAGTTGAATAACCTTAGAGACTTCATCAAGCAGTTTGGTTATGATATCAAAACAACTGACCCAGTTGAGATAACCAAAACACTTAACAAGTTATTGATGGATGTGAAAGGTACTCCAGAAGAGGATATGATTAACAACCTTGTTGTACGTACAATGCAGAAGGCTGATTATAGAACCCAAAACATAGGTCACTATGGTTTAGGTTTCAAAAATTATACTCACTTCACAAGTCCTATTCGTAGATATCCTGACGTAATCGTACACCGATTGTTATCAAGATATTTGGAAGGCAAACCAACACCTAAACTTGAAAAGCTAGAAGCCAAGTGTTTGCACTTGTCTGAACGTGAAAAGAAAGCTCAAAAGGCTGAACGCGATTCAATCAAGTACATGCAATGTATATACATGTCTGGCAATGTTGGTAAGGTTTACAAGGGTATGATTACCTCTGTATCTGAATATGGATTGTTTGTTGAGATTGAAGAGAACAAGTGTGAGGGTATGATAAGACTTTCGGAAATCGAAGGTGATACGTACATTGCAGATGTTACAAATTATTGTGTTAAGGGTTTCAACACTGGAAGAAAATTGAGATTGGGTGATGAAGTAATGATTGTTGTTAAGAGTGTTGACATTGAAAAGAAAAACATTAACTTATCATTATTTTAATGACTAGAGACGAAGAATACATATCAAAGTATTTGGAAGACAACTATTATTTGGTTGCTGATAGAACGTTCATTTATCGTGATAAACAAGATGAACGCAACAAAACAGAGCAAGAAGTCAAACATCAACTTTTGTTGGTGTTTGGTAATTTTGTTGGTTTAAACCAAATTTTTACAAACTGGTCTGAATACCACAAGAACATAATCATAAAAGGATTGATTGATTATTTTGATACTTTGGACTTGTCTTTGGGTTCTTATTTTTTATCACAAAAAATAGTATTGGAAGAAAAATTTTCAAGCAGTTACAAACGTGAATTTCTAATGAGTGAATTTGAAAATTATTATATATCCAGAGTCTATGATGATTTGATGATGAACAGCATGGCTAAACTTGAAGATTCAAATCTGGAATATCATAGTAGTTCTAATTTAATATCACGTATTATTGATGGTTCAGTCAAAGAAGTTAATTCAATCACTGATAAGATTAAATTGAAAATAAATGAGTGGTACTATGATAATGTTTTCAAAAGCAAATTGGATGAGTTTTTCAGTCAGTGTTGGTTAAGTTTAGGTGAAACCAATTGGGTAGTTAAACATCCTATGTATGGTACATTTGACGAAAAAACCATAATGATTATTTTTAACGGAGAAACTGATTACCAAAAAAGTATACTCAGAAAACGATTTGACCACTGGTATGAAGAAAATATCTATGACGCTTCAGAAAGAGCAGTAAAAAACTTGTATCTTTAAAAAATAAGAAGTACCTTTGCACTAAATCAAAAGAGAAAAACCTACAATATGGATGAATTAACACAAGAAGATTTTCAAATTTTTAAAGAACATTTAAGAATTTTTCTTAAAAGCAATTTTAATACATGTTCAGATTTTTTAAACGGAATCATCAAGTCCGAAACTGAAGATGAATTAATTACTCACCTTAGACAACAAAAAGATGAAGTTTATGAAAATCTAGGCGGGGACGTTCCTGATAAATATGAAATCTGGGATATGGAACGTAAGATTGATAGACTAGAAGCACAGATAGATGACCTTGAATGGGAACTTGAAAGCGTGAGAGTTTATGTGGGTGATTCTTTAAATGATGAATATAAAGTGAGAGCTTTTGATGAGTATCGAAATGAATATTCCCCATGGGAACTTGAAGAACTACTTAAAAACGGTAGAAAATACTTGAATGAAAATACTAACAATCTCTGATACCCATAATCAACACTCTTCAATACCTAGTAGATTTTTCAACAATGAAGATGGTTCAATAGATATCATTATTCATGCTGGAGATATGACTGGTAGAGGTAGCAAGAAAGAAGTCTTGCCATTTCTTAAATGGTTTAATGAACTGCCAATCAAGAATAAAATACTAATAGCAGGTAACCATGACTTTTGGTTTGAAGAAGCCTCCAACACTGAGGTAAAAGACACCTTGTCGTATTTTGATTCGATAATTTATCTTAACGATAGTGGTATCGAAATTGATGGGATAAAGTTCTGGGGTAGTCCAGTACAACCATGGTTTTACAATTGGGCTTTTAACAAGGCTGGGGAAACGATTAAACCGCATTGGGATATGATACCATCAGACACCAACGTTCTTGTCACCCACGGGCCTATAAAAGGTTTTTTAGATATGACAATGGATGGTGAATCGGTTGGTTGTCCTTACTTGAGGGATAGAGTTGCTGAACTCAAAGATTTAAAGCTTCATGTATGTGGTCATATACATGAAGGATATGGTAGGTTTGAAACAGGAAACGGTGTTATATTGATTAACGCTTCTATTTTGAACCATAGATATTACATGACCAACGAACCTTTAATAGTTGAAATAAACAAATAATGAACACATACAATTACATTTTTTGGCATAACCCATATGAGAACTTATGGTATGCCATACCAAGAGACCAACAACTTCTATTCTTCAACGGAAACAGGGAAGAAGCCAAAGGAGTTTGGTCGGATAAAAATATTGACAAATTAGTAAAAAAGGTAAACAATGACTAGTAGAGATTTTTGTTACTGGTTGCAAGGATTCTTTGAACTTCAAGAGACCAATCAAGCTCTTACACCAGAGCAAGTTAAAATCATCAGAAACCATTTGAAATTGGTTTTCTTGCATGAGATTGACCCATCGTATTCTGATAACAAAGTTGTACAACAAATCTTCCAGAATATCCACGATGGCAAAGACCCTTTGCTTGGAATACAAGGTGTTTCATTTACAGGTCCAGCTAGTGACACTGGTGGTGTAATAGTTAGATGCTAATGGATAAATTACAAGCATTTGTGGTATGGCTAGATGGTTATCTGGAAGCCACAGAAGGACAAATAAATATAAGCAAAACCAACCTAATCAAAAACAAATTGTATAGGTTATTTGAACATGAAGCGGAAACACTTTCTGAAGCACCTAAAAAAGAAACACTTGAAGAATTAGGTTTAAAACATGGGTTTGATGTAAAACCTGGTTTTCCTGATTTAAATAGTGGTTTGGGTCGTGATGAAGATGGTGTGTTATACCGCTGTTAAAAAATAAAAAGAAATGAGAGTAATTGCATTGGGTGATACCCACGGAAGAAATAATTGGAAAGCCATTGCTGAGAAGGAATTGGCCACATGTGATAAGTTTGTATTCATTGGAGACTATTTTGATTCGCACGATGAAAAATCAAGTGGTGATAAACAAATAGAAAACTTAAATGAAATACTTGAACTCAAAAAAGCCAACCCAGATAAGGTTGTGCTTTTGATTGGTAACCATGATTATCATTACATTAGAGGTATTGGCGAAAAATATTCTGGTTACCAAGCTGGTTATGCATTGCAGATTGGTGAAATAATTGAACAGGTCATAAGAGATGGTCTTATGCAAATGGCATTTACGGCAGATGGGTTTTTATATTCACACGCTGGATTGACCAAAACATGGACTTCTATGTTAATGAGAAACATTTCTGATGGAACCACCAACAACATAAACCCAGAAATTGATGACGTTTTTATTCAAGTATTGAATGATTATTTGATTTATCAACCTAAGGTATTCATGTTTAATAGTGGTATAAATGCAAGTATGACTGGTGATGACGTAACACAAGGCCCGATATGGGTTAGACCATATTCTTTGTCCAAAGACAAGGTTGAAGGATGGTGGTATGTTGTCGGTCATACAACAAGCAGAAGACTAAGCATTGTTGATGACCATCAGATTATCCTTATTGACTGTTTGGGTGAAACTGGTGAATACCTAATAGTTGAAGACGGAAAACCTAAAAGTTCAAATGATTAAGATAGCAATAACAGGTAACATATCGTCAGGAAAATCAACGGTTTCAAAGATTTTTGAAACCTTTGGTTTCCCAGTGTTCAATAGCGATTTAGCTAGTAGAGAAGCCGAGAAAGACCCTGAGATATTATCCAAGTTTCTGGATATTGTCGGGCATGACATTATGGTTGATGGTGAAATAAACAGAACCATTATGCGTGAGAGAATATTCAATGATACGGCCATGCTTCAAAAGGTTAATGAACTAATGACGCCTTATGTTAGCAAACAGTTTCAAAAATTTGTGAAAGAACACAAAAACAAGAAAGCTGTCATAATGGAATCGGCAATCATCTTTGAGGGTTATCATCAAAACAAGTTTGATATGGTGATAACGGTCGTTGCTGATAAAGACACTAGGATTAAACGAACGATGACCAGAGATGGTTTAAGTTTGGATTTGGTCTTGGCCAAGATGAAGAATCAATTATCGGATGATTTCAAAGCTAAGAACTCTGACTTTATCATCATCAATGAAGATATGCCTAACTGTGATTTCATGATGTTGTTGTTGAAACAAGTTGAGCCGATTATTGATATTATTAAAGATTCTTCAAAATTTAACAAAAACTCTTAAAATAAAAGAGTATATTCGCAATCATGAATAAAACAGATAAACAAACTCTCCTTGTTCTTTCTATCACAATAGCTATATTCATAGCTCTTTTTGTATTCGGTATAAAGAATTATGACAGCACCCCAAAACACATTGAAAAAGTTAGGGTCGATTCGATTTCAGTGCAGTTAAGATATCCAAACTTACCAGACAAAATTTGGTGTTATCACACCAATCGTGGTGTATTTACTTCCATCAAACAAATTTATTCTATCGGTGATTCAATCGAAGTACAAATAATCAAAATAAAAAAGTAGTGAAAAGTATTGTAAACAATAAGAAAGCGTTTTTTGAGTACCATATCTTAGAACGCTATACCGCAGGTATTGAGTTAACTGGTTCTGAGATAACACCTATTAGAAATGGTAAGATAAGCATAAGTGAATCTTATTGTTTTATTGAAAACGGTGAAATATTTATCAAAAACATGCATGTTTCTGAACATGAACAAGGTGGGAAAGTCAATAACCATAATCCAACCAGAGACCGTAGATTACTCCTTAAAAAGAAAGAAATCATTAATTTAAATGATGATGTTAAACAAAAAGGCTTGACAATCGTTCCATTGGAAGTTATATTGACAAACACTGGGTTAATTAAACTTACCATTGGTTTGGCCAAAGGTAAGAAAAATTATGACAAGCGAGAAACCACCAAGCTGAAGGACCTAGAGAGGGAGAGTAGAAGAATAAATTAATATTGTAACTTAACAACAAAATATGAAAGGATTAAAAATCACAACCAAACTAACCAATCGAGAAAATCAATCTTTTGTTCAGTATCTTAGGGAAGTTGCGGAAATAAAAGTTTTGACACCTGAAGAAGAGGTGATTTTAACGAAAAAAGCTAGCAACGGTGATAAAGAAGCGATTGATGAATTGGTAAAGAAAAATCTAAGATTTGTGGTAAGTGTTGCCAAACAGTATGCCACACCTCAAAATCCACTTGAAGATTTGGTTAACGAAGGTAACATAGGTCTTATGATGGCAGCTGAACGATTTGACCCAAATACTGGCTTTAAATTCATTTCTTATGCCGTATGGTGGATTCGTAAAGTAATCATGGAACATTTGTCTAAAAATGGTCGTTTGATACGTTTACCAGCCAATAAAATAAATGCTTTATCTAAATTGGATAAACAAATCAACGAACTTGAGCAAAAATTAGGTAGAACCGTTTCTATCAGAGAAGTAATAGATAACTACAATGTTGACGTTGATGTTTTAGATTCCATTACCAATTATGGGAAAACATCTGCCGATTATGAACTTTTAGATATGATTTCTAGTTATAGCATGGATTCTTTAGATAGAAATGTGGCTACTGATGAAAATAGTGGTTTATCATTATGTGATACTATAACTGATGATTCTGTTTTCAAATCAGCTGAAGATGGGTTATTTGAAACTGACTTGAAAAATCATTTAAGTAAGGTTTTAGATACGTTAAAACCTAGAGATAGACAAGTTATAGTTGCTTTGTTTGGTTTGGATGGTTCTATACCAAGAACACTTAAAGATGTTGGTGATGAAATAGGTGTGACCAGAGAAATGGTTCGACAAATAAAAGAAAAGTCGTTGGAAAAATTAAGAAAACGATTGCATGGTTCTGAAATTTTAGGATAATTGGAAAAAATCGTATTAAAATATTTGGATAAGAACTATAGGTTTACTCTCTCGACCTATAGTTCTTATTTTTTATTGGATAGAGTCAGTGGAAATACCGTCCACTTGAGAGATGTTTTAATCCTATTAAAAGAAACCTTTACCATGGATGAAACCACGTTGATGAATATATTTGAAAAGTGGTCCGAAACACAAGAAACGCTCATCAACAATAGGATAGTAGAAATAAAAGAACGTCTTTACGCTATGGGTATAACCATAGAACTATCTGTGGACCAAATGAATACGATAATAGAAGATGAAGAAAAAAGGCATGGGTATAAAAACAGAATTATGTTATAGCCATGTACACATTTGTGTACACTAGGGGTTTTAAAATAATCTTTTTTTGGCTTAACACGATATTTATATATAAAATACGGACATGAACAAAGAAGATATCAAATCAATGCTTAGAGAGGCTTTTGGCATGCAAAGACCAATGGGTTCGGTTGTACCAGAAGCTGATAAAAAAGAAGATGATGGTGGTGATAAGAACTACGATGAATTGAATGACAAACAAAAGAAAAAGGTTCAAACTCTAACCAAAAAAATCAAAAATGCCACACAAGGAGCTGGTAAGCTGCTTAAACTTTCTCAAGTGATGGATGCAGCAGGTGTAGGTGACGCGGAAGACGCCACTGACAGGTCAGCAATAGGTAAAGCGGTATCTGGAAAGCCAGATGCCGATGGTAAGGTAAGGCACTTGACAGTAAAGCAAGCCAACGCGATGGGTAAAGTCGTTGACAACCCAGTAGCGTTCAAATAATACAATACGCAATAAGCCCAGACTCAAGTCTGGGTTTTTTGTTTATAATTCACAAAGGTAATAAAAAAACTTGTCGGTTCCAAAAAAAAGTAGTATTTTTGCTATATGGTAACAAAAGTTGAAAAAATATTAGATTTGGAATATGATGAATTGGTAACTCTTGCAGTCATAGAAAACAATGATGATTTAAAAGAAATTTTTTATGATGATATTAAAATGTCATACAATATGCTTTTGACATTATCAAAGGAAGATAAATTAAATCAGGAAACCAAAGATTTCATCAAAAATATTTTTGATAAAATCATTCTTACTAGTAAACCATTGATTAACAAATATGTTTTACTGGGTGAAAAAGAAAACAAGGTATTCGGCAAGATAGAAACACCTGTTCATAAAATTGAAGAAGTTGAAAAAATTATCGAACAACCTCAAGAAGAATCGAAACCATCTACCAAAAAACCTAAAAAAGAAAAAGCTCTACCTAGAAGATACGGTAAAGCCAACATCGTTAAAGATATTGAGAAACAAGGGGGCAAAGCTACCAATGTTCAATTGACTGCTCTGGCGGTGAATGATTTGAAAAACATATATGTTAATTTGAACAACAGACTTATAAATGATATGTTGACTGATAAACCAAAACTCACTGATGAAGATTACAGAGACATTCGTTCGGCTATCAGTATTGTTAAAACTAAATTAAAAGATGTTTTGAAAAAATAAATTTGGTTTGTAAGAAAAATTGTACTACCTTTATACATTATTAAAATAAAATGGCAAAACAAACAACAAAAAAACCTGCTAAAAAAGCAGCGAAACCAGCACCTAAAAAAGCTGTAAAAAAAACTGTTAAAAAATCGACAACTAAATCAGCAACATCAGCAACCAACAAAGAGTTGGATAAGATGATTGCCAAGGTGAACAAAGCTAAAGAGAGTGGTGAAAAATCAGTTGTGGTATATACCACGAGCAAGAGTAGCCACAAGGCCAAGCGTGAATCATCAATGGGATTTGGTGTCAGTGATTTGAAACCCAAGCTGTACGAGGCATACAAGCATATGCTATTGAATTACGATGTGAGAACAAGACCAGTTGACTTGTCAGAAATGAAAGTTGAATGGTATGTGAATATCAAGTAATTAGAAAAAACTTTTATAAAAAGCGAGATTATTTTTGGTAGTCTCGCTTTTTTGTTTTACCTTTGTACTCTAATCAAAAACAATAATCATTATGAAAGTAGCAAAATTAGTTTACGTGTCTATGGTTACACGTGTTGTAGTTGATGAAAATGCAACTGACGAACAAATCTTGGAAGCGGCAAGAGCCAACTTCATTACCAAGGTTGAAACAGAATTGGGTGAGCATTTGGAAGAAATCATTGATGATGAAGAGTGTCCTTACGACCCAGTTGTTGAATTGACACCAGAAGAAATCGAAAAATTGTCCAAATAAATTTGGAAGAAAGAAAAAATTGTAATACCTTTGTAACACAAAAAAAAAAATAAAAATGAGTAACACACAAAATCAGAGCAGATTCACTCCGAGTTTCCTAGTTAAACTCGCATTCATTGGCGCTATTATCATCTTGGTAATTGCCGCATTTGGAACCTTCGTATCATTCTCAAACAGTGAGATTGACCTACGCACAGCCTTTGAGCAAAAGATTGACGAACGTACAGCTTTCTATGACAAGATGCACAAGGTTGTCGCTCAGCAAACACAGATTGCCGTGAAGAACGATGAATCCTTCCGTCAGAATATCAACATTATAATGGAAGGTCGAAAAGATGCGGAAGGTTTGTTTATGAAATGGATTCAAGAAACTAATCCGAATGCCAATTATGCTGAGGTAAGCGCTTTATATAAGAATTTGGCTCGCTCGGTCGAAGCACAACGTGAAGGATTCTTCACACAAGAAAAAGTGCTGCAAGATATTGTACGACAACACAAGAATCACATTCAAAAATTCCCGAATAGTTTCTACAACATGTTCATGGGCCGTCAGCCATTGGAATACAAACCTATCCAATCTTCACTGACCGAAGAAGTTATGCGAACTGGTAAAGACGATAATATAAAACTTGACCTATAATGATTTGGTACGCACTTATCATACCCATCCTAACCGCACTGGTTGGATGGGTTTTGTTTAGAAACAAGATTGTTTGGTGGGAAGTTCTTTTGCCTTTGGGTATTTCACTATTGGCTATTGTAATCTCTTACTACACAATGAAGTCAACTACTTTGAGTGATGTTGAATACAATGGTTATCTCATCACTGAAGCTAAATACTACGAGCCTTACGAAACATGGGTGAAAAAAACATGTAGTGAACAATATGCTTGTGGAACCTACACAACAGGTAGTGGTACTTCTAGAACAACTCATACACGTTATTGTACTCGTTATTACGATTGTTCTTATTGTGATGATTACTCTGCTCGTTACACAATGACTGACACCAAGGGTAATGAAATTACCATCACCAAAGAGAAGTATGAATATTTGATTAAACAATGGAGCGCAACACCTCAATTTGTTGAATTGAATCGTAGCATCAACTACCACTGGGGATGCGGTAAGGATGGGGATATGTATTCTATCAAATGGGATAAGAATCCATTGACTTCTGAGACAACCACATACGAAGTTGGGTTTACAAATATTTTGAAATGCAATCACTCAGCATTCAACTATCCAGTAATCGAAGAAGAAGGCGCAAGACAAGCAGGATTATATGAGTATCCTAAAGTAATTTGGGATAATTATCAGCCATCAGTACTGGGTCTGGATAGCATCAACTACAAAGACAAATATGGTCTTCTTAAAAGATTAGATTTTTTGAATGGTGCATTTGGTGCGCAGTACAAAGTGAAGGTATTTACTCTATTCTTTAGAAACAAAGACGTTCAAACATCATTCTTGCAAGAAGCGTATTGGGATGGTGGTAATCAGAATGAAATCATCGTATGTATTGGGGTTGATGATGGTGGTAACTTCACTTGGGTACGACCTTTTTCATGGTGTGATAATAAACTTGTGGTAATCGACATCAGAGAAGATTTGATGGAGAGCAATGATAAATCGCCAGAGTTTATATTCAACACGTACATAAATACGATTAAAAAGAATTGGCATTACAAATCATTCAAAGACTTTAATTACTTGTCTTTTGAACCAACAACAGGACAACTTACGTTTGTATACATATTGACTTTGTTGATTTCAGTAGGTTGTGTATGGTGGGCGGTTAAAAACGAATTCGAACATTAATTATGAAATTAACACCAAATAATATTTTAAAAGGTAGAACTTCTAGCGGTGAGCGTTTTACCATAAGAGATTGGTCATTTGATGTTTTAGCGCCAATAGAAATGGCTAATTTTTTTCTATTGCTTTCATTGGCTTTATTAACATCTTCCTTCATCGCACCTGTATTAACTTTATTAACATTATTTTTTTTCAAAAGTGGTTTTAGGTTGAGCTATTTATTGATATTGATTGTAGGTGGTTATATGTTAATTGATGCATATAATGGGTGGTTGATGCTGACTGTTTTGAATTTATTCATGGAAGAATCTTCAATCAATAAATTAGTTTTGGTTAATGCTATATCTGTTTTCATAACGTTGTTGCTTGTCTTTTTTAACGGTTTTATTGCCAATTATATAACAAGACCTATGACTAGTTATACCGAAGAAGAATTCCTAGCAATGTCAACTGGTCAAAAGAAAAGATTACTTGATGAAGTTAAATCCAAAAAAAACACATTTAACGTCATTATGATAATAATATTTTTCATTAGCATTTTTTTATTCTCCAGTTTTATTAACCCTGAAAAAGGCTGGGTTGAAAGGAACATAAAGGTTGAATTGGAAGAAGTTAAATATGAGGACACGTTGACTCCAAAGGAACGTAAGGAGAGAGAGGAATATTTTGAAAAGATAGAAAAAAGGTGGGGCAATTAAATATTGCTTGACATTTCAGATATTTTGTAGTACATTTGCATCAACAAAAAAACACTGTCTTTCTATGACAGTTTGTGTTAAGTACAATAGACTGTCAAGGTGGTTCTTGATTGGTCAAAGAGAATGGGCGAAAGCCCATTTTCTTTTTAAAATACTTGCATATTCAAAACGTTTGTTATACCTTTGTAACATGAAGTCAAAGAAAACATTGCTGGAGTTAAGTTCCGTGTATGAGAACTTTAGCTTATATGAAATCAATCAGTTTCTAACCAGATTCAAAAAGGGGAGAGAAGAGTTGATGGGTGTGATGGCTGAAGCTAAGATGGCACCTGATTGTACTCCAAATAAAGAAGCTGTTATAAACCGTTTGAAAGAAGAACTTTACTACGCGAATCTGAATATCGCTACGTTGGTAAATGCAATCATGTGCCATGAAAGCAAAATCATTGAAACCAGAACAACCAGAATCCTAGGTTCAATCAAAATTCCACTAAACTAATATGAATATAGGTGCTGTTAGCTTCCAGTTATTCCAAGAATTATACGGAAGTTATGTTCAGATGGATGATAGATTTGAAAGCGTACACATTTGGAGCGAAGAACTTGCCTTAAAAAATAAAGGCAGATGGACACCGATATTGATTAGTAAAGCTAAATACGAAGCAGAGAAGTTGCATTCTTGGAATAATTGCAGCTAACGGTCGAGTGTATGAAACGTAACCTAACTACAAACTTCGAATTAACCACTGAACTATAATAGGTTATGTTTTATACACCTTGTTATACACAGTACGGTTTATTAAGGTAGAATGTTGATACGAAGAAAGAATAAAAACTTTTTAAAAATGTGCGGTGGAAAAATAAAATTTGAATATTATATATAAAGATAAAACATAAAAACTATGAGTAAAGAAATGAGACAAATAATTGACAATTTCAAAACGTTCAATAACAGAAAATTGAATGAGAATATAGATGATGAAATACAAGATATAAAAGATAACATTGAACTTTATGATGATAATTATAATGTTTATCGTAGAAGGTATTTACAAACACAAAGTGATGATGATAAATATCAAATGAATAAATGGTTAAAATTAAGAAAAGAACAAGAAGAATTACTTAAAGATAAATTGGGATAATTTTTAAAAAGTTTTAAACACAGAACTATAATTGAAACACGAATGTAGTGTTATAAACATGTAAAAATTACGATTATGGAAAACGAAAAAATCACAGCAGTATTAAATGAGGTAATGGTTAATAAACTTGAAAGCATTGCTTTTGATATTAAATATTACATAAATACCAATGCTGGTATTGCACAATCATTAGATGAAGAAAGTATAAATGCTTTTAAGTTTATGGATGATGAAGAAATTAATGAATTAATAGAGATACGTAAAAGAACTAAACAATTAGCATATAAACTAAAAAATAAGCTGAACAGTAAGTAATTTTATTGTTTATAACGGTTGGGTGTATGAGAAGGTTTGCTTTGATGAACTTTCAAATTACCACTACTGCTGATAGCAAACTTTCATATACACCTTGTTAGCACCAGTACGGTTATTTTAAAATAAACTTGATTAAATGAATAATTAGTAGTATATTTGTAGAAAAAAATAAATTATGGAAGACATATTAAAAGATTTTAAAGAAAATTGGTTTCTTGATGAAACTAATACTGGTATCGCTAAAGAACATCATAAAGAAGAAGGTTTTAAACAAACTATACTTTTTAAAATAGAAAGAAACGAATTAGATGAAAAGTATTTTGAAGAATGTTTAAACACAATCAAACCATTACTAAATAATGAGAATTTAATTGTGTGTCATACACCAATTGTTGGTTATCAAACAAACGCTTATGCAGTTGATGATATTACTGATATTGAAACCATTAAAACCTCAATTAAAAATGGTTTTATTGTTTTATTATATGCACCAATAGTTGTAGATGGTAAGTTGAAATATAAAACACATACAATAATAAATAGCGATAAATAAAATGGAAGAAATTTACACAAATATCATTCATCATAAACCAGTCCCAATCACTGAGTTTAAACCAACATCACCAATGATTAATCCAATTACTTATGAATTAATCAATCCAGAATCATGGGAAGATGGTTTATATTTATCACCAAATTTAATGGATGAAAACCTAAAAATAAATATGGTTTATGAAGTTAAAGATGGTAAGGTAATTAGAGTATATAAATCGAAGGTGTGATAAAATATTTTAAAATAAATTTGGTAGTTCAGATATTTTGTTTTACCTTTGTACTCTAATCAAAAATAACATGGACAATATCTCACAAGAAGAAATGGAATTTGAGCGTAAAGAAAACGAACGTTTGAAAGCGGCACATGAACTTCAACAAGGCAAAGAACTTATGAATGTTCTGGGTGACTATGTGAACTATCGCAAGTCAACCAAAGGTTTTATTGAAGCATTCAAACGTGAACACCGTACCTTGCAACAATCAGCATTTAGAATGATGCTCGAATTGATGGAAGAAATGGCATCAGAAAACTATCATGTTGATGGTCGCAATCAATCTAGCAAAGACATCGCTCAGACTCTTTTAAAAGGCTTCAAAGAAGTCAAGAAACAAGAATATCTCAATGAAGGTTTGTCACAAGAACGTGCTGAGAATTATGTTTCTGGTGAAGGTGCGAAACCAAGTCGATATTTACCTTTTATTTAAAAACCAATTAAGTCATATAAAATGGGGACAAGAAATTCAGTAATCGTAATTGTAAACAACGAACCAAAAATTGCAAAATATTGCCAGTGGGATGGTTATCCTAGTGGTAGAGGCGTTGAACTCCTTGAAGTCTTGCAAAAATATAAAGATAATTTTGCTGAAATGAAAGAAAAAGTAAGCAAAGTTGTTGCATTGACTGATGACGAGTACAATAAAAAATGGGAAGCGGCTGGAGCTAATGGTTCTGGTTGGGTAGAATTAAGTGTTGCTGAAAAATTTAAAGAAACCTGCGCTCATTTATCTAGAGATATGGGTGGTGGTGAAGTTCTTGACCTTGTGATGCAAGGTAAGGTTTCTGACACATACCTTAATCCAGATTTCGTAGGTGATAGTTTGTTCTGCGAATGGGCTTATGTTGTTGACCTTGATAAAAATACTTTTGAGGTATACAAAGGTTTTAACGACCATACACCGCTTACAGAGCAAGACCGTTTTTTTGATAAAACAAGAGAAGGTTCTAAATACTATCCAGTTAAGATTATGGTTGAGTATAATTTGAATGAATTGCCAACCGAAGAAGAGTTTTTGAATGACATAACCAAAGAACACGAAGAATAAATTTGGTAAAACCAAATATTTGTTTTACCTTTGTGGTCTAATCAAAAACAATACAAACATGAACAAGCAATTTATCGAAGGCGAAATCAACACTGGTGAGGAACAATACATCAACAGCCTTATCATGGAGAAAGCTGATGATATCGCAACAAGTCTAACAGAACTCGAATGCAAACTCAACGGCATCAAGTGTTATGACGAAACAATTGAAAATGGTGTAACCATTGAATCATTCACCGAAGAAGCACAAGACATCTTTGATGTGTATTACGACAAATATACCTCAGAACTTTACGACCTACTTAACCAACAACTTCACGCAATAGAAGCATAATATGAATTGGACCACCGCATATGGACATGAAATCCATATTTCAAAATTGTCTCACCAACACTTGTCAAACATCACTCACTACTTCAAGTATGTGGTAGGTACCAAACCAAGTGGTTATATCCAACATGAATTGGAAAAACGTTTTGGTGGTATTGTTTTGCCTTATCACCCACTGATTTCATTCCGTGAAGAAATCAATTTTTTGGTTGCCAAAGGTTACACAACTGGCGAGAATGATGCAGACATTATTGTTGAAGGAAAGTGGGTTGGTAAAATAAAATACACTTAAACATGGACAAAAAGATTTTCTTTCGGGTTTCCAACATAGAATCCGAACAAGGGTTGTGGTATGACCGACAAGGCAACTTCACTGGTCTTATTCATGACAAATTTGATTTCTGTGCCAACAGCACACTCCGCATGGACTTTGATGAAAAACTGAGAGGTTATTTATCAACCACTGACGAATTCAATACGTTGTACCGTTGGTTCACCAAGGAAGACATCTTGCGTTTGCAAGAGCATGGGTTCTTCATCCATGAGTACGAAGCTCATGACTTCTGGTTCTATGAACCATTCCAACACTGGGTTGTCAACCAAGAAACTTCAATTATAACCAAACGAATAATTTTATTTTAAAAAAGATGGGGAAACATTTGGTTTCCCCATCTTTATTTACTACCTTTGCTGTATGACAAGAATAAACGCTGGGATTCCAGTTGAGGGTTTGACCCGCGAACACTTGATTGCGGAACACCGAGAAATAAAACGAATACCAAATTGTATTGCCAAAGGTAAATACAATCTCAAAGGTCAACCTAAAGAGTTTACCTTGGGTACTGGTCACGTAAAGTTCTTTTACACGCGATTAGGCTACTTAAAAGAACGTTATGAGGCTTTATACCAAGAATGTCTCAAACGTGGCTATAATGTCACCTATTACGGTGAGGCATGGGATAATGTACCACCGCATCTTATGGGTAATTACACCCCATCAGACCGTGACAGAGCAATTGTACGAGAACGAATTGAAGAACGACTTAAAGATAAATAATATGAACGTATGTAAAAAAATATGTAATGAGTGTCCTTTTAGCAACAAATCATTAAATGGTTGGTTGGCTGATTACACCATTGAGGATTTTATATCGTTTCAACGTGCTGACGTAGCATTTCCATGTCATATGATAACTAGTGAAAATATGTCTATTAATGAAGTTGAATTGGCTATTAAACGTGGGGAATTAAAACTTTGTCGTGGTTATGTTGAATCAATGATTAAAAGCTGCAAAGCCCCAATTAATCCTTTGTTAAAAGAGGTTATTGAAGAAGTTAAAAAAGAAGGGTTATCTGAAAACTCTATGGCTATTTGGGAGTTTAAGAAACATCATGAAAAATTAAAATAATTTTGCATATATTAAAGTTTCTTAGTACCTTTGTCTCATGACAAAAGAAGAACAAATAGCAGCCAAGCGTATTAAGCCAATTGAAGTTGGTGATTACGTTTTGATTCAAATACCTTATACTAGAATGGAAATCAAAACTGAAGGTAGAGGTAAAAAGAAAACCACTACTCAGGTAGAAATAAATCAGGTTTTCAAACTTGAAGGAACTGTCTTAAACATTATTGATGGTGCATATAAAGTTTCTAAACCATCAGTGAAAATACCATACGAACTCAACGATGTACTGAAAAGTGGTCACGACCATAGAAGTGAAGGTTGGGTAATAGCAACTCCTGAATATGTATCACCTACTTTTTATGAATGTGGTTCAAACCCTTTTGCTAAAGAGAAACACAGAATAACATTTTATAATCAAGAACTGAGTTCTATTTTATTCAAAGCTGGATATGGAAGACGTAGTGATGATTTCAGCAAAATGGAGAATGAAGATAGAGAATGGTCACGGGTGAACTTTAATCCTTATGTCATTGATAAAAATGGTAATAAACAATTTTATCAGCGTGATTTGGTTTGGACCCAAGAACAAAAACAGTTGCTTGTTGATAGCATTTACAATGGTATCGAAATTGGTAAATTTTTATTTCGTTACAATTCTTGGTCACGGATGGAAAAAGAAAAGGCTGAAACTGGGGAAATGCATAGTTGGGACTGTGTTGATGGCAAACAACGTTTTTTTGCTATCCTTGAATTTCTTCAAAACAAATATCCAGATAGTCACGGCAATTACTGGAATGATTTATCACCAGATGCACACAGAAGATTTCTTGACTTTGCTAATTTATCTTATGGTGAATTAGGTGAAAACGCTACTGATGAAGATGTTATTGATAATTTCTTAACACTTAATTTCACAGGTGTGCCAATGAGCAAAGAACACATTGAATATGTTAAAAGTTTTAACATGAAATAATTTGGTGGTGTGGGATTTTTGTAATACCTTTACCTCATGACAAAGATAGAGCAAATAGTAAACGTGAATACAGCAACAGTTGAATCAACAGCTGATGTGATACTTGTAAATGGTGAAGCATTCACCTACAAGAATTCAGGTTTAACCCGAAGGGTCTTTGAAAACAAAGATAAAACACTTGTAGTAAAGGTTCCAATAGATGTCGAGTTTCAACGTCACAATGACAATGAAGCCACACTATGGAATGAAGCCAGTGAAGAAGTACGTTCACAACTGGCCGAAACACAAAGACTTCCCAACGGTTACATATTACAAGAATACCTTCATACTCTGGATGATAAAGAAACCCAAGAGTGGCTAGGTAGACCAATGACCAACAAAGAAATACGTTTCGCTGTATCATGCAGAAATGATGTTGGTTATGATGCCAATGGTGTACTAAAGTGTTTCGATTACGATGAATTCAAAAAATACTAACCATGAATGATTTTCAATTACAATCTCTGGATGCCAACTTAGATAAATTCTGCGAAAATTTATCTGACGCAGAACTATATCAACTGATAGATTATCTGTTGTATGGTTGTTATACAGAAACCCCAAAAGATTGGGTGAAAGATTTCATAGAAGATTTCATAGAAGATTTCATAGGTACAAAAGAATGGGAAGATAATCTTTCTGACGAAATAAATAAGCCAAAGTACTTCAATAAAGCAAGTGGAAATACAAAAGAATTGGTAAGGATAGTTCGTGTATTTTTGTTAGCTAAATCTTTTGAAAGATTCTCAAAATTGCTTAAAAAAGAACCAAAGGTTGTTTTGTCCAAAGAAGAAAAATCTACTCTAAAAGAGATATTGGTTGACCACCAAGCGATGCTAGAATATCAGTTGGAAGATGAAGACTTTATACGGAATTCAGTTGGTGATGAAGATGGCGAAGCTCTGGTTGAAATGAAACGGAAGCAGTTAGAATTTCTAGAAAAATTTGGTGGTTTAAAATTTTTGTAATACCTTTGTGTCCTAATCAAAAATTAATAACGTATGAATAATTTTGTAAAATGGCTTTTAAAAAATAAATATTGTAAAAGCAAAAATATCAAAGAAGACTTAACTTCTGATGAAATTATCGCATTATATCAAGTTTATTTAGATGAGGGTCATCCTTATAATCCAAATGACGTAGAATAAATAAAGTTTTAGAAAACTTTATTTGTAAATATCAAATAATTATATTACCTTTGTGTCATGGGAAAAGATATTAGACAGATAGCAACGAAACTGCAAACCACCAATGTTTTTGATTTGGTTGGTGCAACGCTTCACGCTAAAGGGATTACCTCAAAAGAATTTTACGATGCCATGAAGAAAGCTGACACGCTTTCTTCGCCATTCGGTAACAATGTACTAAATGCAATTCAAAACTCCGAACGCAAAGCAGATGAGTTAACTCTCAAAGTAGCTTTGGAATTGGTAGAAGAACTTTCACAAATAATCAAAAATTATGAGCCAAATCAATAACGAACTTGTACTCTACGTGGTACGCAATTCAAAAGGTCAATACTTCCGTGCCAAGGGCTTTAGCGGCTCTGGAGAGTCATGGGTTGATGACATCAACAAAGCCAAAATATATGGCAAGATTGGTGGTGCTAGAGGTACGGTGACGTACTTTGCTCAAAATCCAAAATTCCCAGTTCCAGACATTGTAAAACTTACGGTGACTGGAATGGAAGTGATTGATGAAAAGGCTCGTGTTCAAAAGGTTTTGGATAAGAAAGCCAGAGAAGAACAAGAACAAGAAAAACGTAGAGCTGAACATCAATTGAAAGCAGCAGAAGAAAAACTCGCATCAGCACAAGCTGAACTAAAACGTTTACAAAAAAATAGATAACATGAAATACACATTTTTATTTTTGCTAGTATTAGCAATTACCTTTACATCTTGTTCTGAAGCTGGTACTACTACCACTTCATTACAAGGTACTGAACAAAACTTACCAGAAGAACTGAAAGGGCTTAAGATTTACACTATCAGTACTGGTGGTTTAAAACAAGTTAAAGTTGGTGTATTGGATAATGCGAGGACAATTTCAACAACATATCCAGTTGGTAAGACTCAAGAAAGTTTTATTCTGGTTGAAAAGAATAGTGGAAGAACCATTCAGGTTGGTGAAATCATTTCTGAAAACGATTCAATAATTGTCTGTAAAAAATAACACGATGAAATACATTCTAATGAGCTTAACCTTTCTATTCATGCTAACTGGATGTGGCCATAGTGAGGTGGAAAAAACACCCCAAAGAGATTCTAGAATAAAGAGCAAAGGGGTTTTTTATTTATTAGGAATTTACGAAATCATTGAAATTGATGGGGTTGAATATGTATCATCATACAAAGGTGGTCTTTGTCCTTTGGTAAAACAAAACTCTGATAAGACCGTATTTAAAGAAAATGTTGGTTCAATAGAATATAATACAATAGACCTACCCTAAATTTTATTGAATCAAACGAAATAACCAAAATAAAATTTGGTTATTTCAATTCTTTGTTTTACCTTTGTACTCTAATCAAAAACAATAGTCATGATAAGACCAGATATGAAAGAAAAAATGATTGCGCAAACTGCCAACATTTTTGTAATCCCACTCAACATGGATGCGATTAATAAAGATATTGATGCATCAGTAAAACGAGAAACTGAAAAAGCTGGTGATAGTTCTTTTGCTCCTAAAATTGAACCTAACCAATACTTTGGTTTGAGAGGTGCATATGGTGTCATCAAAGGGACCAATATTTTGATTGACAGAGAATGTATTGGTGAAATTGGCGAAAAACCAAGCTTTGACATTTATAGTGAGATAAAAGATGAAAATGGTAAATTAAAATCTTTTTCTCTATTCCCCACTTTCTCAACCAAAATCAACATAAGTGACTTGTTGAAAGAATATGGTCAAAATGAAATCTCATTGAAAGATTTTATGGGTGACAGATTCTGTTACAATGACCGTGTTCAGTCAAACATGAGAGAAATCATCAAAAAACTTAAAAAATGATAATTGAAGCACCAAAAGGTTCCAGTTTTTTTGACGCAGTAAGAGACGTTAAAAAAACCTTAAAGCAAAAGGGTTATCCTGATGCCACCCTTATATTCAATGATTTGTATATTACCGTATCTGCCGATTCAAATGAAAATGATATTGCTGTAATATACAACTTGAAACACAAACTAAGACAACACAATCTTCTAAATAACGATTAAAAATGGGGTATCTTACAACAATCACATTCTATAACGATGCAGCACATGACTTGCGTCAGCACCCAGAAGAAGTTTCAAAACTTATCTACGATGCACAATCTGGTATACAAAAGAACAGAGGTCGTGACTACGACCCAATAGGTTCCCACGCCAACCCAGTAATCATTCAAAGTCCACGACATGCTGATGACCACACATTGTATCTGCATGCTGGCAATACGGTTATTGATTTGGCTGAGGCTGATTCAGAATGGGCCATCAATACAGCTATTGCTGAAATGAAATGGCGTTTGAAAGATTTGCAAGCTAAGAAAAAAGCATTGGAGGAAAATAAAAAATGACGACAGAACAATACTTAAAAGGATTATCTGACCAAGAGTTATCAACACTGGTTGAAGAACTTGAAAAAGTAGCACATGAAGAATCATCACCACTTCGCAAAACCATAAATGATTTGTACGGTGAAAACGTTGGGGTTTTTGTTCTTCGAGTAAATGAATTGATTTATCCACTTTTAAAAGAAGTTCATTCAAGATGGCATTCAAAATGAATAACAAACACAGAGTAAACATTGTAAGGGAAGCTAAGCGAATGATTAAAGCTGAACATCCAAACTACAATGAATTACCTACTGGTAGATATGAGGCTCTTGTGGATGAGTACATTAGCAAAGTTTGCGAATCAAAAGGCCATACATTAGCCGAATTTTATTTTGCTGACGGTAAAACTCTTAACAAAATTTTAGGGTATTAAAATGGAAAAAACACTAACACAACAACTGGAAGCGGCTGTTGACAATAAAGAAGCTATATTTCTAGGTGAAGGGCCTTGGAACAAAGATTCAGCATATCAAGCCTATAAATGGAATGACAAATTCTATGTATGGATTGTGTATGACCATAGTTCTTGTTGGGTTCTTGAGAACTCGGCTATTGAGATTCAAGAAAATCAATTAGAAGAATATATTTTTCTAAAATAAATTTGGAAGTTTGAAAATCTTGTATTACCTTTGTGTTCTAATCAAAAACAATAACAGAAATGGTAATCAATTGCAAAAGCTGTAATTCAGAAAACGTCCGTAGCATCGACAATCAACCTTTGTTTCACCCATCTAAGCAAGATGTAAACTGTGGTGTGCCAAGATTTGACGATGAAGTGTATGTTGAATTCGTATGTGATAATTGCAACGAAACATTCACCAAAATTTTTTCACTAACAAATCCAAAATAAATTTGGAAGTTTGAAAATCTTGTAGTACCTTTGCATCATAATCAAAAAGGATAATAATCATGGCAACAGCGACAAAAGTCAATAAAAATGAATTGACCACTTCAACTAGAAAAAGACCTAACAAAGCTAAAATTTTAAAACAAGCTAAGTTGAGAGGTCATTTGACTCACAATGAAAAAATGTTGTTAACTGGTTTAAAAGTTAAGAACGTATTGCAGCGAGTAAACAATCGAGGTTTTGATGATATGATTAAACCACGCGATTGTAAAAAATTGGAAGTGTTGTTTGAAGAATTTGTTGCTTCGGTGGACGCTATCCTAAAAGAAAAGTACAGTTTGAAATAACCAAAGTTCAATAATAAATGATTAAAAAACAGGTAAGTCCAAAGTCGAAGACTTTAAAAGGTAGCAAAAATACCAACCCTACTCAAAAACTTGAGTTGATTACACCAGAAATTGCGCAGCAATATTTGAAGATGAATACGATGAACCGTAAACTCAATTTTGCAGCGGTAAGTAGAATTGCGCAATCCATCACCAATGGTAAATTTGTGACCACAAACATTGGTATCGGATTTGATAAAAATGGTGTTTTGACTGATGGTCAAACACGACTAAACGCAATCGTAAGAGCAAATAAATCTGTAAAAATGTTTGTTGCACGAGGCCTGGACCCGATGGCTAGAATTGTTTGCGATACAAACAGCGTAAGAACTCCAGCACATTCTCTTCAAATGCTTGGTCTTGGTATTGTTGAAGGAAAGGTACGAGGAAAAACCACTAAAAAGGATTACAGTAAACTATTGTCTTCTGTATCTGCATACATTATTCTTCATCAAACAAATCGTTTCGACCACATTCAAGCATTTGGTAAATTTGTAACAAACGATGAAATAACTGCGTTTGTTGAGAAAAACTATGAAGAATTGATGGAATCAGTTCAGTACGTTTCGAACTTGGTCAAAGACCGTAAATATGTACAAACTAGTCATTTGTTTTTTGTTTATCAAATGCACAAGTTTTTCAACAAGAAACGCATCACTCAGTTCATAAACATTGTATGTGGTAATGAAGTATCTGAAAACCCAGCTACTTGCCCAGCAACAAAATTGAGAGATACTTTGCAAGCAAATGCAATCAAAAAAGGAACCAAGTTCCAGACAAAAGATTTGATTGGTTTGATGATTGAAGCTTCAAACAAATTCATGAACAACATTGAAATGAAGGCAAATAGAAAATTGTCTGGAAGACCTAACGGTTCAAATCTTATCAATGTTCAGTTCTCTGGTGATTTGAATGAAAAAGCAATCAAGTTTTTCAACAGTGTAGAACACGATAAGAAAGTTATCGCATAAATATTCACACCTAGGTGAAGGTCAAAGACGGTATAAACTAGCCGAAGGATGTACTGCCTTGTTTGCAGAGAACTAGCGTGGGTAGGGGCATTAAAAACCGAATCCCACCTTTGACCAAAATACTAGTCCCACAACCGTACTTGACAAACGCACTAGGGCGACATCGAGTAAAAAGTGAAGACTTGGTTGTGGGCAACACATTGACCATCCAGTTGAAGACAAGATTGGATGCCTACTGAAACCCCTAGAAGTCTGGGTTTAATGTCGAAATAGATGTAGGGTAACAAATCCTGTCCGTTGGCTCTGAGGGCGTGAAAGAGTCTAGGTATACTTGCTACTTGTATTGTGGAACCCCCACATGGCCGAAAGGTTAAAACAGGGCTAAGTACGTGTATAATAAAGGGGGATAATCCTTTAACAATTTGATGGTACGTTAAACCATTATTGAAACGGCTGAAGCCACACGTTGTCCGTAGTAATGTGGTGGAGTCGCAACGGTCTTAGCTGTGATTAGATGCTGTTCTGCGTCGAAGCATGGTGAACAATACTATTTCTCATTGGACTATATGTATTTCCAAACCAGTTGCGTAACAGTGAGGCGCATAGAACAACTGGTTTGTTTGGGTCAAGTGGCTGAGTCTGTTAAATGCATAAACAGGTGGTGAGGCTAGAGGTAACACTTGATACGTAGGTTCGAATCCTATCTTGACCGCAACAATAAAACATCATGATGGGTTTGAATCCCATCGTCTCAGAAATGAGTACCGAAGTACAAGGTAGAAGTTGATTTCCTTGGTGTTTTATTCTAACTTACAATTTTGGTTCGATTCCAACTATGGGGAGTGAGTAGTGTACAACAAGGCAACACGGTAAGTTAGGTACTATTATAGGATAGGGGCTAAACTGGCTGATTAGACGAACGGTGTCACGTTCGGTAATGCTCAACCATAAGCTATCAAATCTGCCCCTATACCTCTGCTGACATGATGGGTTTGATAGCCGAATACTTGCCAGTCTTCGATTAGGGTTTGGTTGAGAGCGACACACAATCACAATCGGTTAGTAGGGACGGTGGAACTGACACCACCGTCCCAAACTCCGAGAAAAAAAAATGAAATTAAATTTGGTAGATTAAATAATTTGTTCTACCTTTGTATCATAATCAAAATCACAAAGCGATATGCATAATGATGAAATTCCAGTATTGGATAGCTTCTTAAACTTGTTCAAAAAGAAACGAGTTATTAAAAAAGGCGACATTGGTATCTACAAAGAAGTACTTACCATCAGCACCATCAACGATGGTACTCACACACTTTACTACGATATCTATACCAAAGTAAAAGCAATTGCGGTATACGATAATCTTGTTGAAATTGAAGTTATTGATGTGATGACTTTGAATTCTTGCAATCAAGACATCACCAATCTTATCAATTCCAACATGCCGAAGTACATCAAGCCGAAGTACATCAAGTGGGAACTTGAACAAAAGGAAACAGAAACCCAATAATTTATTACAGAATGAATTTATTCAATAACACAGCACAAGCATTTGCTAGACAAGTTGAGAACCTAAACAACATTAAAAACCGTCTTTTGGTTGAGGTTAAATCTTATCCGAAAGGAACATGGGTTATCAAAAATTCTAAAAACACTTACTACCAATTTGTGAGTGCCAATGAACATGAAGTCACCCTTTTCCGTAAAGGTACTGAATGCAAGGTTTCTTTTTTTGAATTTACAAAAGAATTCAGAATTGCCACTAAAAGTCAAGTTGAGCAGCACGAAGCATTCTTGCGTTCACAAATCATCTATCCTGTTCAAGGTTATAAAGTTGAACATAAGAACACTTATATGGACCCAAAAAATTGTGAATTCTACATGGTGACATGCAGAGGTGTTCATGGTTCAAAGTTTCGTCATGCAAGCTACGAACAAGCAATTGCGGAAGCAAAACGGGTTGCTCGTAAAGAGAATCATCCAGCTTGGGTGGTTGGTGTAGTCGAAAGAGTGAATCCATAAAAATAAAAAAATAAAAGGGGAAACATTTGGTTTCCTCTTTTTTTTGTTGTACCTTTGTGTTCTAATCAAACGATATGGATAAAACACAAATCATAGACAAGGTAAAGAATCTTCAAACAATTGATAAGAATCAATTGCTTTCTTGGCTTCAAACGATGCCTAATAGTGAGAATAAACCTAAGCCAACGGTAAACAAAGTGGGTGATGTGTATATGCACAATATCTTTAAGCATCCATATGTTCTTTTGGCTAAGAATGGTGAAGAATGGATATGTGGTTTATTAACAAGTGAACCAACATGTAGCGAAATGCTTGAGCAATGCAGTTCAAGATTTTTTGGTTCTAATTATTTCACCAAAACAATGTTTACTGCAAACGAAATCAATGGTTCTTTTTTGGGTGTTTACGAAAATCCAAAGCACCTTAAAAAAATACTCTCAGACCTTAAAAACATTTTCAAATGAAATCAGATATAGAAAAAGTACGTGAATTAGGTGAAGCTATTGGTTATGGCAACATGATGGATTTGGCTTGTAAGCTGTGGCGAATCAAACTTAGAGAAGATGGTTTTCCAGTAAGTGGTGCATTCATCCCAGTCCTTTCAATGGACATCAAAAAAAGCGAAGCTAATTTTTATTTAAAAAATTTAAAAAATCAAGAACAAAATATTCTAAAAATATTGAATGAAGATAAAAAATCTTCTATCCCACAATATCTTTTGGACCAACCTAAAAAGGTTGAATTATCTGGTGATGAATATGAAGAAATATTAATGAAATTTGAAGGTAAAGAACCTATTGAAAATGCTTCGTCACTTCATATCAGTCATCATATTCACATTGATGAAAATGGTGTCAAATATCATTTCTACTATCCAATAGATACAACGCATGGCGACCAACCACTAATCGAAAAAGAAATCAATGATACAAAATAGTGTTGAATACAAAATCATAAGTGATTACTATGGTGACATCAGAGCCAAAAGAAGCGGTGTAAGATACATGAATCACATTGATGAAGGTTTGGCTATCTTGAACATTATTGATGCTTCTGATTTGGCTAAAAGAGCTTATTGTCTCCATCCAATCTATCAAGGAGATTTTGATTTATCTATGAATCATAAACAATACAAGATTGATGGTGATGTGATGCTCAGAGTAATTGAATATCGCAGTGTTGCCAACGAATATCTTTCATTCAGAGAGATAAATAGTTTCATGGACATACGTTTATCCCCGATTAAAGATGTAAATGATATGTTGATAGCTGATAAGATTCAGAATAGAAAAGATTTTGAATTGTATCATAAGGGCAAACATGCTAGGTCAAAAGAACTGGAAAGGTATTTTTTGAAATGGTGTCAAAGACTAGGAATCACGGAAGATGAATACAAACAATTTAAAAAACAATTGACAAATGGATAGTTTACAATTTTACCCAAACTCAATTATGCAAGATGGTGATGAAGTTATTACATACATGCATGTAAATGGACTTACATCAAGCAATAATCAAGCACAAGAAGGTAGTGCTGCGGTGCTATTACTCTTGTTTTTCATATTTTTTTATAGCCAGTCGAAAGAGAAAATAAATTTGGTTATTTGAAATATTTGTTTTACCTTTGTAATCTAAATAAAAATTATGCAACTCGAACACAATTCATTTTCAGCAAAGCTGTATCGTTGGTATTACGGAACCAAATCAATGCCTAAGAATCTTTGCCCATACTTTTGGAAGTTGGTTATCGCTTACATTGTGGCCTTGCCCTTGTTGGTATTCACATTGCCTTACGAAATCATCTATTTCAAATCTAGGGAGAATGATGAAACAATCACCAATAGAATTTTTGTATCATTCATAATTTGTCTTTTCTTTTGGGCGGCATTTTGCCTTCTTTCAGTATTTTCTCTTATTTTCGGTTATCGACCAGTGCATGAAAGCGGAATGTATTATTCTATTGGAACAGGTATTTTAGGTTGGGTGATTATTATACCTGTTGTAACTTATCATGGTATAAAATACCTAATTCAAAAAACTAAAGAACCCCAACGTTTTTATGATGAAGATGGCAATTACGTAATACAAGTTGGTATACCTAAAAAGCCTAACATCGTAGTAGAATTTGTCAAAGCAAAATACAACAAGTACTGTCCTAAAATTGAATGGAACAATAAGCCAAATGAAACCGATAACGATTAACGGAGAACAATGGTGGTATAAAAATACCAGCTATTCTTATGGTGAGTATGGCATATACTATCAACCTGAAACTTCTTTTTTCAGAATTCCAACGATTACCAAAAAACAACGAAAATATTTAGAGTTGTTCGGTCCATGGATTACGATTGAAGTTGAGAATGATACACCTGATTTCACAATCAAATTAAAAATCGAAGACCCAAAACACACCAAGGAAGAAATCAAAAATGCTATTGATGAACAATTGGCAATCTTGAAAAGAAAAGAAGAAATCAAAAACGGTGAAATAATATAAACCATGAATAAATCCTTTACAGGTCGAGATATTCTAAAAGACCTACTTTCACAATGCACTGAAGACCAACAAATGCTCTTCAAACGTATGTACTCACACGATAATCTTGAACGTGACATCAACGATGCTGTTGACCAAATGCCAGATGACAAGATAAATTGGGCTATTTCACAATGTGAACGTACAGTTTACTTGAATGCGGTCAAACAAGAAAATTTGCTCAACACAAATATTGGTGATTAAAAACTTGCAAGTACAAATATTTATTAGTAAATTTGTACTATGAAAAAGTTTTTACTTCTATCACTATTTGCAATTGGGTTAACTTCATGTTTGAAATACCCAACCACAACTTATGAAAAACCATTTGTTATCATTGAAAAAGGTACATCAAATGGTTACGAATCAAGATTTACATACCAAGACAAAAACGGAAACATCAAATCTTTCTATGACTATTCAGAAAAATACAATGTCGGAGACACCATCCAATAATTCAAAATACGTTGTTTTGGAACACAAAACCCTACCTAACAGAGGATTTAGATTTTGGTCGTTAAATAGCGGTGAAATCAACCCTGAATGGTATTCAATTGTTGGTTATACAGATTCTGATGAAGAAGCTATAAAATTGTCTAGAGAGGCAAATTATAGTATCCTTCCGTCTATCCAAGAGTTGGAAGATTACTGGCGCGATGAAATAAAAAAAAAGATACTATGATTGAACAAATCCTAACAACAGCAACTTTCGTAATTAACTTAATATATTTGCCAATATTGGGTGTTTTTTGGTATGGCTTATTCAAAGTAAGACCAAAAAGTAAAAAGGTTGATGAAAACACGCCAATTGATTACGAAGAAGAAAAAATGGATAGGTATACCATTACTCAGATAGCCATTTATTTTATGTTAATATCTTGGTTATCAGAGCAAACAATCAAATGCGTTTTTCAATTAATCAAATACATTTTTCTATGATAAAAGATATTCTATTACCAACCTTTACGATACTTGCTGGAGCATTCTTCTTAGATTTTATACTAAATGGAGGTACAGCAACATCAGCATGTATCAAATCATTTGGAACTCTGTTTCATGGTCATCCAAATAGTGTCACCAAAGAATATAAAGATGGTCGCATGGATATGATTAAAGACCTCAAAAATGAGATTGATGATTTGTATGATGACCTTTCATATGAAGATAATGATAACGAGATAGCCATCATCAACAAACGAATTGAGACCAAAAGAGAAATTCTAAATACACTTTTAAATGGAAAACAAGAGAGCATTTGATTTGGTTCGTCTGATAACTAATGACGAACTTAGAAGTCTGGCAAAGGAAATCAAAAAGATTGGCTATAGTGAAAGGCCAGCATTAGTCAAAATGTCAAGCATGATGGCTGAACTATTTGAAGCAGAAGCAAGTCCTTTCATTTATTGGTTGGACAAATACCATAACGTTGATTATGCGATAACCTATGAAGTAATGTATCGCGTTAGAGAAGACAAATTTTAAATGATTGAGAACGACATAGAAATATCATACTGCTCAGAATACCTTGGAACCCTTTTGAAAAAAAAGGGTTTTAATGTTTTGGATGAACAAGAAATAGAAATCTCCGTATTTAATATCTCACACGATATGGCGATTGAATGGCTATTGTTAAATTTTGATATCTATGTATGGGCTGATTATGATAATAGGTTAAAACACTGGTGTGGAAACTATATGATACTAGGTCAGGTATCAAATTGGTTCAGCGGATTTGGTTCACCACATGAAGCCAGAGAAGCTGCCTTAGAATGTGTGATTAAAAATTTGGTTAATTGAAATATTTGTTCTACCTTTGTAAAAAATAATTACATGGAAATAATTTATCAAGATGAAATGTTTACGGTTACGAAATCAGGAGAGTATTTTGAATCCGAAATCAATAACTACCCAAAAAATCTTAAAGAGATAAATGTATTTGGTTCTGGAATATATCACACAACTCTGGAAGAATTCTACGCTTACAGAGATAAGTTTAATGCTATTTTAAACACACTTAAACCAGAAACCGAAGAAGCCTTTCATATCACTTGTTTGTATCACAAACCGATTGAATCATCCACATGCCCAATTGATGTGAGATACAAATACTCTGGAGAAGAAATGGCCACAATGTTTTTACTGGGTTACAAAACCCAAAAAGATGAAGCCATCAAACAGATTGAAAAATTCATCAAAAAAAATGATGAACTCAATTACAAAGAAGAAGAAGAACGCAATAAACTTATTTACAAGTACAATCTACTTGAAGTTTACAAAGATAACATGCAGAGCAATTTACTGAAAGCACAAAATGCTTTTGCAGCTAAATTAGATGCAGTGAGAGATTACATTGAAAAATGCAAAAATGAAAACAGACCAATTTAACGAAAAGTATAAAGACTTCCTAGAGGAAGGTCATTACGGATTAGCTTTGATTGATGAAGAAGCTATTGCTTATCTGGATGAAAAATTCCAAGAGTTTACCAAACGCCCTGACTTCAAATACAGTCAAATAAAAAGCAAATGGAATTACTTTTGCTTCTATGCCGATGGAATCACAGCAGAAGAACAAATAGAAGTGGAAAACAAGTTAAAGGAAATACACAAAAAGTATGAAGATAATAGGTAAAATAAATAGTTGTGTTTTTGGTCATAAATTTAATGTTTATACCAAAACAAATACTATTGTTGCACCTAATGGCAAACCTTCAAAAATAAAAACTACTTATCGTAGGTGTACTGTGTGTGGTTTGTTTCAAAGACAAAGCCAAGCACCTATCTTTAAAGATGTTAGAAAAAAATGGATAACAATTGAAAAGAAATGGACAGATACCAGTACCTAAAAGAAAAAAAAGAATATAGTTACGGCAAAGTCCACGTTGGTTATGAAGTTATTGAAATACAAGGTGGACTATTAAGTAGAGACAAGAAAGAAACGGTTAAAAAATTCATTTACGAAGAAGAATGGCTTAACCAAATGGGTGAAGCTGGTTGGGAACTGGTAAGTGTTTTCACACCACCTTTGGTAGATTTCCCTAGGGAATATTATTTTAAACGTTTAAAACTTGCAAAATCAGAATAAAAAGTGTAACTTTGCATTATGAAGTACGAAGAAACAATAGTAAATAAACCAGAATATGCGGTTGAAAGGGGTGTTATAGAAATACCTTACGAAATCATATACGATAAGAATGACCCAAAATATTTTACTGGCTCTGGAAAGCTAGGTAAAAAAATGGGGTTGGTATCACAAGGAAAAACCAAAGAAGAATTGAAAGAAAATATGATGTATGCTTTTAATTCATCTATCAGTTTATATGAAAGACAATTAGATTTGCTTAATAAAAGAGCTATTTGGCAAAGTTATTATAACAAAGTTGGTACAGGATTTTCTTATTGGTTTAGAATCATAGGATTGGGCATGTCCATTTCATATTCACCAGACAGAACCATTCCATTTAGAGATAAAAACAAAAAACCAATCAAATATTTTGGTATCAATCAATCTGGTGGTTTGGTTATTGGAAATATCCTCATGTTTTTTAATAATGCATGGAAAAGAAAAAAAGATGAACCTAAATAACTATTTCCTAGTACATAAAGATGATTTGCCTGAGGAAATCAATACAATACCAGCTATAACATTGGCTGATAAAGCATATGAAGCTGGCAAGATGGATAAAGAACTATCCTATATGTTTGATAACCCAAAAGGAAGATTTTTAAACTCTGAAATTGAATTATGATTAAACATTTAACATTTATAATTGTTTTATTTTTAGCAATATCTTCTTCAGCACAAGTATACGTGCCGAATTCATTAACACCAAATAATGATGGAATTAATGACTATCTGAAAATTTATACAGATGACACCCTTGATGTTTATGAATTCAAATTATTCAACTCGTGGGGTGAATTAATTTGGCAAACCAAAGATATCAATGATAAATGGGATGGCGGTGATGAATATTATGCACCAACTAACCATTATACATATTCTATTAGGTATAGGGTAAAAGGATATAGTTTCATCAGAACCAAAAAAGGTTTTATAACTATTGTAAGATAAATTTGGAAATTTAAAATTTGTATCGTACCTTTGTCAAAAATTATAAGAAATGAATTATACTAAACTTTTTTACTGGCTCAGTGTAGCCGACAACGCAAAAACAATGTTTGTTGTTTTTATCGTCATTTTCACTTTCATAAGTGTTATATCAACAGCAGCTTATATTTTTGCTTCACATACAGATGGTTATAATGGCCAAACAAAAAATGATGAGGAAAATCAAAAAATGGCCCGAAAATGGATGTGGTGGTGCTATCCATTCATGATACTGTTTTGGTCATTGTATGTGTTCACGCCAAGCAAAAAAGATGCTTTGCTTATTGTTGCTGGTGGTCAAACAATGAACTTCTTAACAACTGATTCTACGGCAAAACAAATCCCTCATGATGTATTGAATTTCGTTTCAGTCGAACTGCGAAACATGGCAACAGAAGCCAAGGTTGATTTAGGTATTGCCAATCAAAAAGATAAGATTCTACAAGAAGCTAAAACATTGACTAGTGAGCAACTTTTGCAAAAAATTCAAAGTGACACAACTTTTGCAAAAATAATTTTGGATAAGTAAAAATTATTTCCTACCTTTGTATACTCAAATAAAAATAAACAAAATAAACAAAATAAACAAATGCAAGATTTACTTATTCCTATTCTAAAGTATGGTGTGCCTTCATTGATTGGTATCGTCATAATTATTTACATTCTTTCGCTACGAAGAATCGTACCAACGAATGTTGTCCATATTGTTCAAAGAGGCAAAGACACCGTTTCCTATGGTGTTGGTAAAGGTTCAAACGTTTACTACGCCTTCCCAAAATGGTTGCCAAAACTTGGTGTTGAAGTGCGTGAACTACCTGTATCAAACTTTGACATCGACCTACCTAACTACTCTGCCTACGATAAAGACCGAGTTCCATTCGCAGTAGACGTAAAAGCCTTTTTCCACATTGCTGATACCAATAAAGCTGCTGAGAAGGTTGCATCATTCATGGAATTGCAAGAACAATTAAATAACGTTGTGCAAGGTGCCGTGCGTTCAATTCTTGCCAAATCACCTTTGGAAGAAATCATGGAAGAACGTTCAGTGTTTGGTGAACGATTCACCGAAAGCGTTCGAGAAGACTTGAAAAGCTGGGGTGTTGAGCCAATCAAGAGCATAGAACTTATGGACGTTCGTGATGCGCAAGGCTCGAACGTTATCCATCAAATCATGGCAAAACGAATTTCAGCCATCGACATGGAATCTCGTACAGAAGTTGCCAAGAATAAGAAAATTGCTGAACAAGCAGAACTTGAAGCGGCAAAAGAAATCGCCATCACTGCGGCAGAAACTGAAAAATTGTCAGGGGAAGCTCAAGCCGTTTCTAAACAAGCAATCGGTGAGGCTCAAGCAATGTCTCAAAAAGCAATTGGTATTGCTCAACAAACATCACTTTCTGAAATCGCCAAGGCTGAACAGCTAACTGCCGAAGAAAAAATGAAAGTTGTTCGTGTCAATGAAGTTAAACAAGCTGAAATCAACCGAGAAAAAGCAATCATCGGTGCGGAAGAACGCAAACGCGAAATGGAAATCTTGGCAGAAGCCGAAAAGTTTAAGGTTGAAACAGATGCTAGTGCTGAACTAGAAGCCAAGAAAAAAGAAGCGGAAGCTATCAAGACTGTTGGTACCGCTGAAGCTGAGGTTATTCAAGCAAAAGGTTTGTCTGAGGCTGAAGCCAAGAAACAAATGGAATTGGCAAACGTTACCGCACAATCAACACTTGCTAAAGAAATTGGTGATAACAAACCATATCAAGATTACTTGATTCGAATTCGTGAAGTTGAAATCACTGGTGAAGTTAGCAAGGTTCAATACCAATCTTTGGCGACTGCCTTGAATGGTGCTGACTTGAAACTTCTTGTCAACAGTGGTGATGTTCACTCTGGTTTGAATAAGTTCTCAGACCTTCTTGGACCTAAAGGTGGTTCAGCTGTCAATGGACTTATGGAAACATTGAAACAAACGCCAGAAGGGGCTGGAATCGCATCACTCCTAAGCAAGTTGAACCCAAACGGTGACGCTAAAGCTTAACCATAAACAATAAAATTGGGCCTACTAAAAGCTAGGCCCTTTTTTATTTATAAAATATTCTTATAAAAATTTTGTAAATTGAAAAAGTTGTCGTACCTTTGTACCACAATAATAAAATAATAACAAACAAAACAAAATGGGTAAATTTGTAATTGGTACACTCTTGGTAATCGGAGTAATTGCAGTTCTTTATTTTCTTTTCAAAGATGCGTGGTTGACACGTAATAAAGAAAATCGTAGAGATAAAAACATGATGAACACTATCATGATTTTATTCGGTTCTTTCATCTTCACATCATGTGCAACGGTTGACCCTGGTCACAAGGGTGTGGAAGTTTCTTGGGGTGGTGAGACCAACATGGCCGTTATTTACAATGAAGGTATGTCTGGTGGGTTCCATTGGTTATTCGATGATATGGTCGAATATGATTGTCGAGAACGAACACTTGTTGAAAAGTTCGAATTTAATGATAAAGTAAGTATGTTAACAAACGTGGAGATTGCACTAGACTTTGCTCTGGAGCCAACTCAAGTGAACCAACTTCACGTGAAAGTCAAAGACTACGAAATCAAAATTCAAAAGACTCTGAAATCAGCTGCAAAAGAAGTTATTCCACAATATACAGCTGTTGAACTTAACTTAGAAAAAAGAAATGAAGCTGAACATAAACTAGCCGAAATCTTATCCAAAGAATTGCCTGAGTTCTATGTTCAATTCGCTAGAGTTCAAATCACTGACGTAGATATTCCACCAACAATTTCAAACCTTGCTGAGGAAACAGCTAAACAGTTGGAACGTAACAAATTGGCTGAAAAGAAAGAAGCTGAAAAAATCGCTCTAGCTAAAGCGCAAGTAGCAGAAGCCAAGGGTAACTATGAATCAGCTGAATACGATGCTAAGCGTAAAAGTATCATGAGTCAACCTAAAATGCTAGAACTATACCGACTTGAAACTGAACGTATTCAAGCAGAAGGTTACAAAGAACATGGTAAATCATGGTTCGGTGAAAATAACATCTTCGGTTCTGAAACATCAATCATAAAAGGACTGAAATAAAGATGCGTTCCGAAACACGACAACGGATAGTATGCCCAATACGATGAGAAACGGAGTGATGTCCGTATGGGTTTGATGATAGACAAGATTCTATTTAGATTGACCATCTACTGAAAGCGGGAATACATAGTAACCCATCAGGTCTATTCCTAACTGGACAGCCACAGAGGTGTGGATATGGTCAGGACAGCCATAACACTTGTAAGTTGGATAAATTAGAGTGTTAAACATAGTCAGGTGGCTGGAAGTATGGATGATTGAATAAGTCGCGTATTGAGTCAATAAAGTGAAATCGGAGTAACAAGTATTGTGGCACTCAATGTCAATCTGAAACCACAGGTTCGAATCCTGTCCTGACTACCACGGCAGGTGAGGTGTATTATCCTCTGAAATAGCAAGACTGCACAGACCCCGTAAGAAAGGGTGGCATCGTTGGTATTAGCCCAACTAGGAGTATGACCCGAATGAGAATACGCTTACTATTTGTGCGATAACAAATAATTTAGTCAGGTGGCGGAATTGGTAGACGCTATTATCTGAAAGGCTGAACGCGAGTAATCTTCAATGATTACATAGACCTTGGTAGGTAGGAACAGCCACATTACAGGTTCGAATCCTGTCCTGACTGCTAAGTAAGCCTGAAATATAAGGGAACGAAGATAGAGTTTTCATACCATAAGAACTGATACTCTCCGAATCGTAGGTCGGCATAGTTTGTGTGTTCTAGGGGTATTATAAAAACACACATTTTAGTCAGGTATGCTTAATTGGTAAAGCACTCAACGATTAATTGAGGGATGCAAGTTCGAATCTTGCTCTGACTGCAATTAAATTTTTAAAATGAAACAACCTCAAATTAAATTAAAAGATAAGTACGGAACTGATTTTGGTAAACTACCAATTAAATCAATTACGTGGGACATCAAAGGCAATATCCAATCATTGGTTGTTATAATGACTGGAGATTTGGTTTTAATGCCAACAAATGACCCTCAAAGACCAAACACATTTGAAAATGGACATGGTTATATTACAGGTGTTTTAATCGAACAATAAATGTCAAATTTATATAGCTTACTCACTGGTATATTCGTTGGCGCATTGGCACAAGTCCTGACCTTCATTCAATTGCAAGGTCAACTTAAATTCGATGTGCTAAAGAATAATTTCTGGCTTACAGTATCAATGGGTATTCCAATATCAATCATGTTCATGTATTCGGTTAAAAGCCTTGTGGTAGCATTCGATGGTCAACTGTGGCCATCACGTCTTATAGGGTTCAGCATAGGTACAATAGTCTTCTCACTGCTCAGCTCTATTATATTCAACGAACCAATAACAACAAAAACGCTGGTATGCCTTATGTTATCACTAGGCATTCTAGGAATACAATTATTTTGGAAATAATTTTCTTGCATAATCAAAAACTTTAAAGTATCTTTGTAGTATGAATAAACATTTGATAGCAAACCTTAAATACTTATCCAACTTGGACCACTGCGAATCAGCAGAAGATATGCAATACGCACTAACAAAGATTTATGATTTGTTAGAAAATAACTTTCCAGAAATACCTGAAAATCATGATTAATACAATTACTAGAGAAACAGCCAAAGAACTCAATTTCGATTTTGATTCTTTATTGGAAAATATGATTGAAGATAGCTACCAAGAACATAGACGTGGCTCAAACTTTTACACAAGGTCAATCATCCTTATAAATGAAGACGATGAAAGTCTTCCAGTTGAACTTCATGGTCATTGGGAAACCAACGATTATATCTGGGATGATAACTATGGTTATGACAAAAGCGATATACGTGAACTGACTAGAGTGATGAAATATGAAAGACTTGTAATCCTCGAAGAATGGAAACCAATATCTGAGGCAAAAGAAAAGATTTACGAGGAAATTGAAAAACGAGAAGAAGAAGGTCGTAAAATTGTTGAATACCTTGACCAATATAAAGGCACACCAACATACACCGAAGTTGCAAAAGCAATTGAATTTGGATTTCAATTATGTCAAGAAAACCAATAAAATTATATGACACTCACAGAAGAACAAATCAAAAAAATAAAAGCTATTGCTGAAAAACAAACAGCCGATAGCAGAGAGGATTTCAACCCAATGGATGATTCTGGTGGAAACTTCGATGATGCCTATTACATGGGTACAGAAGATGGTGAAATCTATATGGCAAGAACCATACTAGCTATGCTAGGAATTGATTACAACATTGAAGATTAATATAATGAAATTAAAAAGACCTGAAACAATTTTCCATAAAACCTATGGACAAAACCAACCAACTTGGAAAGAATTAAAAGACTTCGAACTCCAAGATGATGATTTGGTTGTAATATCATATGAAGAACCCTATTACAGCGAAAACAATTCATATGATGGTCACTGGTTCATTGATGTTCAAAGACTAAGAGAAGAAACCGATGAAGAATACGAAGCTCGTATAACTGCTAATGAAAAATATAAACAAGAACTAAAAGAAAAGAGATACCAACAATATCTTAAACTCAAAGAAGAATTCGAAAAATAAACAACAAATAGATATGAATATCAAACAAGCACTCAAGCTAAAAAACAAATTGGTTGCCGAAATCAAAGAGCAATACAAAATCGCAACAGATTACAACTCAATCGAACAAGGTAACGTTCGTAGATTTGGTATAAAAGAAGCCCTAACCAAAGCCGAAGAGTTAACCAAACAATTGATTGGACTCAAAACCAAAATTCATGCCGCAAACGCACCAGTATACGGCAAAATCTTTGAAATGTCGGAACTCAAATCGACAATCAAACAACTTCGTTCGATTCCCACAACCGAAGGTAAAATAGTAGGTCGATATAACTCAACAACAGAAGTAAAAGAAGTTGAAATCAACGCAGCAGAAATGACTACAATGATTAAAACAATCGAAAAACGCATCGAAGAACTCCAAGATGAACTTGATGCTCACAACGCATCAACAGTAATCTAATAAGGCGTAAGTGGGGATGACCACTTGATTTCAATCGTAACAACTGTTACTGCCAACCCAAGATACTCAGAATAGATGATACTCATTTGATAAACCTCAAATATCTGACAAGTCAACGGTCGCGCAATAAAACCTTAAACCTCTTTCAACACGATTAAAACCATTTGCGATTCCCCACCCAAACCTTATATTACCAAATACCATGAAATAAAATGGGAGTAAATTCAAGAAACCAAACTAAAAAAGAATGGGATGCTCTCACATCTCCACAAACCAGTGAATCTAAAGAAATTCAAGAAGCTCTGGATTGGTGGCATAACTTACCAATACAAAACCTACAAGATATGAACAAAAGTTGGGTAGGCTATCTATGGAAATACTATCCAACATATGAACACCCATATCATCTTACTGGTGAAGAAATCCTGAATATATACCAAAATGAAAATAACACTAATTCCTAATGTTGACATGGTTTGTATATGCCGAAACCGAGACTGCAAAAAAGAATTCATCATCCCTAAAGAAAACCTATTGGATGATTATAGACAATGTACTCATTGTGGTAGTCTAAGATGGAATTATAAATAAAACTTGGAAGTTCCAAGTTTTTTTTGTACCTTTGTTTCAACTTTGGTTAGAAAGTAAAACTAAAACAATTTTTTATGAAGAATCAAATGATTAAAGATTTACCAATTTATATAAATGGATTTGTAGTAACTTATTTGTTTGTCGGAACTAAGTGTAATGTTATAGATATTATTATGTTTGGTTTAGCTATTGTATCTTTCTTTTGGTATGGGAGAAATGAAAAAAACAAAACAACATGAGCGAAGAATACATTATCATAAACAAAACCGCTATTCAGAAACGAATAGAAGAGTTGAAATACCAAAGAGAATTAGCTGGTAATTTATTTGAAGATAGAGAATATAATCTTAACCACATTTCAATGGAACTAAGAATGCTTGAACAATTCCTATCTCAATCTTCTCCATTAACCCCAGAACTTGAAAAAGTATGGAATGCAGCCAGAGAAACGGTAATGGTCGGAACACCACCATTCGAAGGTGTAACCGTAAAATATAAAACACTAGAAGAATACCTCAAAACAAACATATGAACAACCCAGTTAACCCAACCATAGCAAATCTATTGAAAGGGAAAAAATTTTATGATTCTACTAGCAACCTATACATCAATGAAGAATTGATATACGCAGAAGGTAGAATGTGCGATTGGAATAGAGAACCAGATTACGAAGAAATGGAAGACCCAACCTCAGCCCCAACAATTGCACAAACAATCTCTTGGTTCTATAAAAAACATAACCTATGGATTGAAGCCGCATATGGATTCCACCCAAACGGTTTCTATTGGTTGATAACAAATACCGTAACCAAAAAAAGCTATAACTCAGAAACCAACGCTTTCCAACCCAGCACAATCACCCCAGAAGAAGCCTACGAAAATGCTTTTAAATACGCAATAGAAAAACTAATACCATAAACATGGACCAAATACCAACACCAGAAGATTTCCTATCAAATCATCTGGAAATAAGCCATTTCTATCACGATAAAACAAATCAAATGGTTTGCTTCGCTGATGATGTCCAAAAAGCAATGACAGAATTCGCCCAAATTCATACAAAATACATAATAGAACATAAACTTCTGGACCTAGATAAACCATGGCCCCTTAAAGATGTATTGGCTAAACTAATAGAAGCAACTGAAATTCTCCTACACCAAAAAAACTATGACGGACACGGATGGGAAGAAATTAGCCACTGCGTCCAAAGAGGAAAAGAAATCATAAATAACCTAGAAAAA